>OGPU01001284.1_pt1 | contig 22339 bp, 20 predicted proteins | sample 1552991 | NCBI WGS metagenome assembly OGPU01 (sample SAMEA2580296, study PRJEB22360) | human gut metagenome | biome: human gut; feature: human-associated habitat; material: faeces | place: Denmark | collected 2008/2010 | reverse complement strand
CGATTCCGAGAAGGCCATGGTGCGCATCGACATGTCCGAGTACATGGAGAAGTTCAGTGTGCAGCGCCTCATCGGCGCGCCTCCGGGATACGTCGGTTACGAGGAAGGCGGTCAGCTCACCGAGGCCGTGCGCAGGCATCCCTACTCGGTCATCTTGCTCGACGAGATCGAGAAGGCGCACCCGGACGTATTCAACGTCCTGCTGCAAGTGCTCGATGACGGGCGGCTGACTGACGGCCAGGGACGCGTCGTGAGCTTCAAGAACTCGATCATAATCATGACGAGCAATCTCGGGTCGCAATTCATCCAGGAGTTCATGGAAACGGGTGACAAGGACGCGATGGACAACGCCATCCAGGCGGCCCTACGGCAGTCCTTCAGGCCCGAGTTCCTCAATCGCATCGACGAGATCATCACGTTCACGTCGCTTGACATGGAGCATCTCGAGAAGATCGTCGACCTGCAGCTCGAGAAGGTGCGCGAGCGTCTAGCCGAGCGCCGTATAGCACTCGAGCTCACGCCCGCAGTGCTGGAGCGCCTGTCGCTCGACGGATTCGACCCGCTTTTCGGGGCGCGTCCGCTCAAGAGGCTCATCCAGCACGAGATCGTCGATCGCGTGGCCAACGAGATGGTCGGTGGCAACCTGCAAGAGGGTGACACCATCACCATCGACCTCGACGAGAACGGCGACTACACCGTAACGGTTGGGGAATAGCGCAGCGCGAAGATGTGCGCAATCTATGAAGAAGGGGGCCAGTTTTTGTGACTGGCCCCCTTCTGCGCGTTCGGCTGGTCTTTACTGCTATTATCGAGTGCATGGAAGATACGCAGCAACAGCCACAGCCTATACAGGGTCTGAGCACGGCAGAGGTCAACGAGCGCATCGCCGCCGGCAAGATTAACGAAAACGCCGACGTGCACACCCGCAGCATTCCGCGCATTGTGCGCGACAACATCTGCACGCTCTTCAATCTCGTCAACATCGTCCTCGCCATCGCGATTTTCTGGACGGGGTCATATCGCAACCTGCTGTTCATGGCGATCATCATCTGCAATATCGCCATCGGCATCTACCAGGAGGTGCGAAGCAAGCTCACTATCGACCGCCTCTCGGTCATCACCTCGTCCAAGGCGCATGTCATTCGCGACGGCAAGCGCGCGAACATCATGCTCGACCAGATCGTGCTCGATGACGTCATCGTGCTCGAGCGTGGTGACCAGGTCCCCTCGGATTGCGAAGTCATCGAAGGGTCGTGCAGCGCCAACGAGAGCCTACTCACCGGCGAGGCCGATCTCGTGCCCAAGAAGGCCGGCGACGAGCTCTACTCGGGTAGCTTCATCAGCTCCGGTTCTTGCGTGGCGCGCGTCACGGCCGTGGGTGCCGACAACTACGCGACCAAGATCAATAACGAGGCCAAGGTCTATCGCAAGGTGCGTTCCGACATCATGGAGTCGCTGCGTAAGATCATCAAGTTCGTCACCGTGCTCATCTTTCCCCTGGGTGCCGCGCTCATCATCAAGGAATGCTGGCTCGGCGGCGGGACGATAGATTCGGCCATCTTGCACACCTCCGCGGCGCTCGTCGGCATGATTCCGCAGGGCCTCATCCTCCTTACCTCGGCAGTGCTCGCCGTGAGCGTGATTCGCCTCGCGCAGCACAAGGTGCTCGTTCAGGAACTCTATTGCGTCGAGACGCTCGCCCGTGTCGATGTCGTGTGTCTCGACAAGACGGGCACCATCACCACGGGCGAGATGGACGTCGACGAGGTCATCCCCTTCGATGGCGTGCCCTATGACGAGGCGCTGCACGCGCTCGTCGCGCTTGATTCGCTCTCGAAGGACGATAACGAGACTGCCAAGGCCATCAAGGCCTATCTCACGGGGCTCGAGGAGCGTCCCGATGCTCCCAAAGCTGTGCAGGGCGCGACGCGCTACGTGCCGTTTTCGTCCGAGCGCAAGTATTCGGGCGTCTGCTATGGAAGCGATGCGGGCAACTACGCCATGGGCGCCGCGGAATTCGTCTTGAAGGGATCCGACGAATTACCCGAGGTCCTCGAGACCATCGAACGCCTCGCGGGCGTGCGCCGCGTGCTCGTGCTCGCCAAGGTCGCCGATTTCGACAAGGAAGATGAAATCGTCGGCCCGGTCGAACCGCTGGCCCTCATCTTCATTCGCGACCGCGTGCGTCCGACGGCCGCCCAGACGCTTGACTATTTCAAGCAGCAGGGCGTGCGCATCAACATCATCAGCGGCGATGCCGTCGAAACCGTCTCGAACATTGCCGCATCCGTGGGTGTGCCCGATGCCGACAAGTGCATCGACATGAGCACCGTGACGACTGACGAGGAGCTGCGCGAGGTGGCGCGCACGTGCCGCGTCTTCGGGCGCGTGAGCCCCGCACAGAAAAAGCAGCTCGTCGTGGCGCTGCAAGACCAGGGTCATACCGTAGCCATGACGGGCGACGGCGTGAACGACGTGCTCGCCTTGCATGCGGCGGATTGCTCCGTTGCCATGGGCACGGGATCGGATGCCGCGCGCAGTGTCGCGCAGCTCGTGCTCCTGGACGATGACTTCGCCTCGATGCCCCCCGTGGTCGCCGAAGGACGTCGTTCGATCAACAACCTCCAGCGCTCGGGGTCATTGTTCCTGGTCAAGACGATCTTTTCCGTTGTCATGTCGCTCATGTTCATCTTCATCGTCACGTACAACTATCCGTTCGTGACCATCCAGCTCACGCTCATCGACGCCTTTACCGTGGGCATACCCTCCTTCGTGCTCGCGCTCGAGCCCAATCGCGACCTCATACGCGGCGAGTTCTTGCGTAACGTCATCACCCGCGCCGTACCGGGCGCCATATGCGTCATCACGTCAGTCGTCATTGCCGTGGTCTTCAGTTACGTCACGGGCCTGTCGCAAGATCAGTTCTCGACGCTTTGCGTCATCCTCACCTGCGTCTCGGGCGTCAATCTCGTCATCCGGCTTTCGATTCCCTTCAATTACATCCGCGTCGCGCTGCTCGTCGTCGTCCTCGCGGGGCTGTTGCTTGGCATCTTCGTCTTCGGCCCCGTTTTCATGCTCGTTCCCCTCACGGCCGACATGGCGCTGCTCGCTCTCATCGCCGCGGTGTTCGTCACCGTCCTCTTCAACATCCTCTTCAACATCGCGCTCGATCGCGAACGTGCCTACCTCTCCTCCCTTTCAGCCGAATAGAGCTGAACCAGACAAAAGCGGGCAGGTTGGTCTGACCAACCTGCCCCAGGTCTCCTAACGCCATCCCGACCGGTTCCCGCAACTGCAATAACGGCTATAATCCGCATATTATGTTGCCCCGTTTCCACTGGTCTGATATCACGACCGTCGGTCATTACCTTGGCGTGCTCATCCTGATGACGGGCGCGGCCATGTGCGTGCCCGCCGTCATCGCGCTTGTTTTCGGGGAGTTTCGCCAGCTCGGGGCGTTTGTTGCCGGCATAGGCGTGTGCCTGACGCTCGGCTCGGCACTGCGCTTCTTCAAGGCACGTGGCCTTGACCGGCGTCGAGCCCTCCTGCTCGTGGGATTTGGCTGGATTGTCATCGGGTTCGTCTGCGCGGTTCCGCTGCTCTTGTCCGGTTCCTTCGATTCGTGGTTCGACGCGCTCTTCGATTCGGTGTCCGCGCTCACCACGACGGGCGTCACGCTCGTGAGCGACGTGGACGCCATGAGCTATTCCCAGGTCACCTGGCGCGTGGTCATGTCCTTCGCGGGTGCCCTGACGGTCATCATCATCGCCATGTACTCGGGGTTCTTTGGCGAGGGTTCGCGGGTCTTCATGATGGCGGAGCGACGTGATGGCGAGCGCACGCGCGCGCGCATCAGCGACACCTGCCTTCTGGTATTGCGCGTGTACGGAAGCTTCGCCCTCGTCGGAGCTGTTGCGGCGACGCTGATCTGCCTTTTCCTGGGACTTCATCCCGTCGATGCGATCATGAATGGGTTCTGGCTGGCGCTGACCGCCATCGGCACGGGCGGCTTCGTGCCCCATACCTCGGATCTCGTCTATTACCACTCGCTCCCGTTGCAGTTCGTGTTGAGTGCGCTCATGATTGCCGGTGCCATTGGCTTTGGCGTGTATGCGTATGCGCGGGTCCGCCGTTTCAAGCATATCAGGCGCAATGCCGAGCTGCGGATGTATGCGCTGTGGATCGTGGTGCTCGTCGCCTTCGTGACTTGGATCATGACGCGCGAGGGACTCTTCACGAGCTTGGGCGGGCTTATGCAAAACGGCCTGTCCACCGTGGTCTCGGCCGCGACGACATGCGGCATGCAAGCCGTGTATCCCGAGCAGATTGGCGGGACGATAACCGATGGCGTCGTCATCCTCGTCATCGTCGCCATTCTCTTCGGCGCTTGCGCCTATTCGTCGGGCGGTGGCATCAAGTTCGTGCGCATCCTGCAGGTGCTGCGCTGGATCAAGTACTCGATTCTCGTGCGGTTGGCTCCGGATAACGCACGCGTGAGAATCAAATACGAGCATTTTGGCTCGCAATCTCTGAGTTCCGAAGACGCCATGGTCGCCATGACGGTTTTCATCTTGTATCTGGGTACGGCCGCCCTGGGGTCCATGGCCTTCATCGCGTACGGAAACGATGCCCTCAATTCGGTTTTCGAGGCCATAAGCTACGTGACGAACTGCGGCATGACAACCGAGATCACGCAAGCCGGCCTGCCCTTTGGTCTCAAGGTCGTCGCGTTGCTCCTCATGTGGGCCGGACGCGTCGAGTTCATCGCCCTCATTGCCGCCATCGTCGGCATCATCATCTCGATTCATCCGGAAAACCTCTTCAGCAATGACAGGTCTCGGGAGCTGAGGACGCTCAAGAGCAAGAACAGCGGTGGCACGGCATGGCGTCGTCGCAAGCGTCAGGAATCGGGGCAGCGCGGAAAGACGCTTGCCGTCGCGGGCCTGCTCGTGCTGGGCCTTGCCTGCGGGGGCATTGCCGCTCCCTCGGCGCTTGCCGTCTCGGGGGGTGCGCAGGTTCCCGTCCAGGACGTTGAGGCGCTGAGCAATCCGTCGACGTACAGCTCGGTGGACATCCGCTCCCTGCTTTCGGCGGGCAAGCGGCAGGACGGAAGAGACGTCTCCTTCACGGGCGAGGCCGTCGGATCGCCCATTGTCGCTGATGCCGACCATGTGTGGGTCAACGTGAAGGGTGGCGGCGCGATGGTCGGCGTCTACATGGACGCCGAGCTCGCCAAGAAGATAACGCACTATGCGGCATACGAGCAGACGGGCGATATGATCACCGTATCGGGTACTTATCATCTTGCCTGTCCCGATCACAACGGCGAGCTCGAGGTGCATGCCGAGCAGATCGAGATAAACGCCGAAGGCGAGAGCTGGACCAGTTCCGTCAATCCGGCGGCGTACGCCGTCGGATTCGTGCTCATTGTTGTTGGCGTCACCCTGACGCTCGTGCGCCAGTCCCTGCGGGGAAGGGTACGTTTCAGGGATTTGTTCAAGTGGGAGAGAAGCTGACGGTCGGCAAAAGTCGGTTCGTTCGCGGCTATAATGTGTCGGCGAGAAGGAGGGCTATGAAAGCGGTGTTTCAAAGACGGGCGCAGAAGAAGGGCAATCCGCTTGTCGGCATGCTCGTCGTGCTTGCCTCGATTTGCGCCTTTCTCGCATTCCTCGTCTTGGTTACGGTCGTCGTGCATTTCATCGTGATGTAGGTTGGCATCTTGGTTACCCGGCTGCACTTGGAAGACTGGCGCATCATCGGCCACTATCTTGGCGTGCTGATCCTGCTCGTTGCCGTCGCCATGATTCCTCCCTTCGTGGCATCGCTGTGCCTCGCCGAGTTCTCGGCTTCGGTCGACTTCATGCTCTCGATCGGCATCACGGGTGTCGTGGGAAGCGTCCTGCTTTTCTCCAAGGTCGAGCTCGCGCAGCTCGATTGGCGCCAGTCATTGGTCATCACGGGCTTCTGCTGGGTCGTCTTGTCCGTGTTTGGCGCCCTGCCGCTTTGGATGTCGGGTCACTACGATGGTTATCTTGACGCGTTCTTCGAATCCGTTTCGGCTTTTACTACGACGGGGATGTCGCTTTGCGTCGATGTCGATCACATGGCGCTGTCGCTTTCCATATGGCGCTGCGTCATGCATCTTATCGGGGGTATCGGCGTCGTCGTCATCGCGCTCGCGCTCGGCGTGTTCGGTACGGGCTCGGCGGCCGCATCGCTCTACCATGCCGAGGCGCGCATGGGCCAAGTCATGCCCAGCATCAAGCAGACGTCCCAGTTCATCTTGAAGCTCGCCGCCATCATCGTCGTGGTGGGAACGCTCGTGTGTCTCGTCCCGTTGCTTGCCGTCGGTGTCGAGCCGTTGCGCGCCGCGATCAACGGGTTTCTCGTGACGGCAGCCGCGTTTTCGACAGGTGGCATGACGAGTGCGTCCTCGGGCATCGTTGCGTTTCACTGTTGGCCCATCGAGGTCATCGCGCTCATCCTCGCGGCGCTTGGCTGCATCAACTTCGTCCTTTACGGCGATATCTGGAAGGGCGTGTTTCGCAACTTCTTCAAGGACATCGAGATACGAACGATATTCGTCTGGGTGACCCTCCTTGCCGCTCTCATGGCCTTCGCCCTGGCGGGTTCGTATTTCACCACGACGGGGGCGGTCCTGCGCCGCGGACTGTTCGAGGTGCTGTCCGGCTCGTTCAATTTGGGCTTCTCGACGCTCCAGGGCGGCCAGATCCTCTTCGCCATGGGATCGGGCGCCCTCTTCGTCATCATCTTGTCCATGACGATTTGCGGGTCGTCGTCGTCGGCCTCCGGCGGCATCAAGGCGCTGCGCATTGGCATCATCGCGCGTTCGGTTGTCCAGGCGGTGCGCAAGGCGCTTGCTCCTGACCGTGCCCTTCCCCGCACCTTCTTCTTCCAGAAGGGGCGGCACAGGCTCACTCCCGAACTGGTGTCGGCGGCGATGATCATCTTCCTGCTCTATATGGTCACGTACGCCGCCGGTGCGATCGCCGGCATCGCCTATGGCTACGAGGCGCTGCCCGCAATCTTCGATTCCGTCTCGGCGGCCTCGAATACGGGGCTGTCGCTCGGCGTCGCCGCGCCCGGCATGCCCAATGGCCTCGAGATCATCTACATATTCGAGATGTGGCTCGGCCGTCTCGAGTTCATCGCCATCTTGGCGATGGTCGTCGAGATGTTCGCCTTCACGCTTCCGCACAAGCGCTCGAGGTGGGTGAGAAGGAAGAAGTGATCCGCCGTCCGACATCCATCTTCTTCATGACGTTCATCGTGGTGCTCTCGTGCCTGGCCATGCCCGCGCTCGCCGTACCGCAGGACGGATCGGGGGTGAACGGGGGAACGGTCGAGATCGGCTCGCTTTCCGATCGCTTCGAGTCCCTCGACAAGCTTGGAAACTCCCTGACTGACGAGGAAAGCGTCGTCATCGAAACGCGCGTTGGCGTTCTCGTGTCCGCCAACCGCGCCCTAAACGATAGCGAAGTAAGCTTCACGGGTGAGGCGGTTGGGGACATCGTGAACGCGGACGAGGGCCACAAATGGGTGAACATCAGGGGGTCATCCAATTCGGCCATCAGCGTGTACATGCCTGATGACCTGGCGAAGCTCATCCAGAACGTCGGCGATTACCATATGACGGGAACCACGCTCAAGATCACGGGAACGTACCACATCGCCTGTCCGGAGCACGAAGGCGAGCTCGACGTTCACGCGTCGACTGCCGAAGTCACGGACAACGGAGGTCCCGTGACCCACATGGTCGCTCCGGGACGTCTCGAGGCGGCCTTTGTGCTGTGCATCGTCGCGGGACTGCTTCTCATGGCATTCCTGCTCGTCAGACGCTATCTGCAGAGAAGGGATGACCATGATTCCCTTTGATCGCCTGGCCTTTCGCTCCTCGACGCGCGAGGCATTCGAAAACGCGCAGGTCGAACTCGCACGTCAGGGTAAATCGTGCGAACCGGGGTGCGTGGTGTCACTCGACCGGGGCTACCCGCTCGTGTGCACACGCGAGTTCGAGGGACGCGCCGAACTTGCGACTTCCATCAAGAAGAGCGAGGACAGCATCGTGGCCGTGGGAGATTGGGTCGCGCTACACCGTCCGCCGCATCACGAGAAGGCTGTCATCGAACGCGTCTTGCCCCGTCGCAACGAGATCGCGCGCGTCAAGCGCGTCGGACGGGAGCGACAGCTCCGTCGTCAGGTACTTGCGGCGAATGTCGACATCGTGCTCATCTGCCATTCCCTCACGGGCATGGGCGTGGACGAGGACCTGCTCGTGCGCCAGATGGTGGCGGTTTCGGGCTGCGAGGCGACCCCCGTGTTCGTGCTCACGAAGGGCGATCTCGTGAACGAGGAGACGATTGACGCGAGCTGCGAGCGCATCAGGGCGGTTGCGCCCGAGACGCCCCTGTTCGTCGTCTCGGTTGATGATGCGGCATCTATAGAGAGGCTGCGCGGCGTCTTCTCGCGATTCACGACGGGCTTGCTGCTCGGCGAGAGTGGGGTTGGCAAGTCATCGTTGGTCAACGCGCTTTTGGGCACCGAGGCGCTGGCGACTGGGGAGGTGCGTGCATCCGATGACAAGGGACGCCATACGACGGTGGCCCGTCGCATGATTCCCCTGCCGCATGGTGGGCTCATCGTCGACGCTCCCGGATTGCGTACCTTGCAGATACTCGATATGGAGACGAGCCTCAGGCTCGCTTTCGACGACATCGCCCAGACCGCCTGCGCCTGCCGGTTTCGTGACTGCACGCATGGCGACGAACCCGGATGCGCGGTACGCGGAGCCGTTGCGCCCGAACGGCTTGAGGCGTACAGGCGTCTTCTTTTGGGTGGGCGTTAGTGTTACATTATGCGAACATGCCCCGAGGTGGCTTGTCGGGCTTCTAGATGAGCGGAGGGCTCATGAGCAAAAGCGGTAACTTGACTATCGTTCTGCAGGCGGGTGGCGAATCCCGGCGTATGGGACGCAGCAAGGCGACGGTCCCCTTCTTGGGCGAGCCACTTATCTGGCGCGGAATCAATCGCCTTCTCCCATTGGCAGACGAGTTCATCATCACCACCAACGAGCCCGAAAACCTCGATTTTCTCGACGATCTGGTCGAACTTGGAAAGGTTCGCCTCGTCACCGACGAGTACGACCAACGCGGTGCGTTGCGAGGCGTGTACACGGCCATCAATGCCGCATCGAACGAGTACGTCGCCCTCGTCGCATGCGACATGGTCTTTCCCTCGCGCAACCTCATCAGCGCCGAGCTCGAGGCGCTGATGGAAGAGGAGACGGACGTCGCCGTTCCCAAGACGAAGCACGGCTACGAACCGTTTCATGCCGTCTACAGGCGCTCGAGCTGCCTCCCCGTCGTTCGCGAAGCTACCGAGGCGGGCGAATCCCGGGCGACCGGGTGGTTCGACAAGGTCAACATTACGGAGTTCGATGGCGACCGAGTCGCCCAGGCCGAGCCACGTGGCGGTTGCTTCATCAACGTCAACACGCCCGAGGAGCTCTCCGACGCCCAAGAGCGCATCCTTGCCGGCAAGATAGCCGAGCGCGAGGAGTTCGAGTAGGGCATCCCTTCAATCTTCGTTCAATAATTGCTTCGTATCATCTCAGCGGCACTTTATTACGATTTTGTGTTAAAACGCCCCATTGCCCATTCAATGGCGTTTTAATGCTGTGCAAAGGCTAGTATGCCGTCACGCAGATTATTGCTTGCAAGAGAGAGGACTCGTACATGAACCAGAACGAGAGACCGGTTCCTCCCGAAGGTGCGCAAAGCGCCCCTCCCGTCACGCCCCCTGTCACCAATCAGGCCGCTCCCAAGAACAAGCAGCCCAAGTCCACGGGCTCCGGCGGTGGCGTCAAGTCGTTTCTCTATGGCCTCCTTGGTGGCGTCGTATCCATCGCCCTCGTCCTGTGCCTCGGCAGCTTCACGCCGTTGCTGGATTCGTTCAAGGGCGCTACGGTGACCTCGAGCAACGGCAACGTCATCATCAACCCCGACGAGGAGGATGTCACGCTTGCGGAGGCGGTCGCGGCCAAGTGCCTCGGTTCCGTCGCGACGATCTACGTGTATTCCGATTCCGCATCGGCCAATCCCTTTGGCACCGGAGGCTCCTCTTCGAGCACACCCTCGTCTCTCGGAAGCGGCGTCATCATCTCCAACGATGGGGGGACTTGCTACATCGTCACGAACAGCCACGTGGTCAACGGTGCCTCGCGCGCCGAGGTGACCATCGGCGACAATAGGTACGAGGCACAGATCGTCGGCCAGGACGCCAAGACCGACCTTGCCGTCGTCAGCATCAAGGCAACGGGCTACACGCCCATGGAATGGGGCGATTCCGCCGACCTGACCGTTGGCGAGTGGGTCATGGCCATCGGCACGCCCTACGGTTACGAGCAAACGGTCACGACGGGCATCATCTCAGCCATGTATCGTTCTGATGTCGTGCAGGACGCCACTGGCTCGAGCTCCGTCTACACCGACATGATCCAGACGGATGCGGCCATCAACCCGGGCAATTCCGGTGGCGCTCTGGTCAATGACAAGGGCGAGCTCATCGGTATCAACACGTATATCTCCTCGACTTCCCAGTCGAGCGCCGGCCTGGGATTTGCCATCCCCTCGAGCACGGTGAAGCGCGTCGCCGAGCAGCTCATCGCAGGCAAGACGGTTACGCACGCTTTCCTCGGCATCACGATGGTCTCCTCGACCGATCCCTCCGGCGTGGCGATCACCTCCGTCTACAAGGACACGGGTGCTGCCAGGGGCGGACTGCAGACGGGCGACGTCATCACCAAGATCGATGGCAAGGCAATGACGTCTCCCAGCGACGTGAGCATCGCCGTCAGCTCCAAGAACGCGGGCGACACGATTCAGATTACGTACATCAGGGGCGGAAGCGAGCAGACGGCATCGGTGACGCTGGGAAGCGATGACCAGAGCACGCAGGAATACGCCGAAAACGGCGCACCTGCCCAGAACAACAACGGCGGCAACTCGGGTGGCTATGGCTTCAACCCCTTTGGCCGCTAGCCGACTTTCCTGCATTCGCAACGAGAGGGGCCGGCTCGTTTGAGCCGGCCCCTCTCGTGCCTAAATGGCATGTGGTCGTGGGAGCGCGAGTAATCGTGCCCCTACTTTTTGTTGTTGAAGTCCTTGACGAAACGATAGCCGTAGCCGCGCACGGTTTCGATGACGTTGGGATCCAGCCCGACGCTTGCGAGTTTGTCGCGCAAGCGCTTGATGTGCGTGTCGACGGTCTTGGTCTCGACGACGTACTGCCAGTCCCATGCCTCGCGCAGGAGCTGTTCGCGTCCGAGCACCGTGCCCGCATGACTCATGAGCGTGACCAGGAGCTCGAACTCGCGCGGGGTAAGTTCGATGTCCTTGCCCTCGAAGGTCGCATGGTGGCCCGCCTCGTCTAGGTGGATGCCGCTCACGTCAAGCACGCGCACGCCATCTGCCCCCGTGTCTTCCTCTTGCGGTGCGCGGCGCAGAAGCGCGTGCACGCGGGCGAGTAGCTCGCGGATGCCAAACGGCTTGGCAAGGTAATCGTCGCCACCCAGTTCGAGTCCGACGACCTTGTCGAGTTCCGTATCGCGGGCAGATAGGAACAGCACGGGGACGTTGCTCTTCGCTCGGATGCGGCGGCATACCTCGTAGCCGTCGATACCGGGCAACATGACATCGAGGATCACGAGGTCGTAATCGTTCGCGTTGGCCATGTCGACGGCTTCGTTGCCATTGTGGGCGACGTCGACCTGGTAGCCCTCCTTCGAGAGGTTGAAGCTGACGAAATCGGTTATTGCCTGCTCGTCGTCGACGACGAGTATTCTCTGTTCGCTTTTTTCTTCCATGGTAAGCTCCACTCAGCCATTACCTGTTACGATTTGCTTTCATTGTATGCGCTTGAGGACAGCTCGCGCTACGCTGTAATGAAATTGTTTTGAGAAACGGAGAATGCATGCTTCTGACCGTCGATATCGGAAACACGCAAACCGCCATGGGACTCTTCGAGGACGAGGAGCTCGTCGCTCATTGGGTCTTCACGACGCGCGTGCAGGACACGGCCGACGAACTCCAGTTCTTGCTCGCGGGGCAGTTCGAACTCAAGGGCATCGACCCGGCATCCTGCGATGACGTGGTGATCGCCTCGGTCGTTCCCGTGCTCACCGAGTGCTGGGCGACCGTGGGACGTCGCATGACGGGACGCGATCCCGTCGTCGTGGGTCCCGGCATCAAGACGGGTCTTGCGATGCAGTACGACAATCCGGCGGAAATCGGGGCCGATCGCGTTGCCGACGCGATGGCGGCCATCAAGCTCGAGGGCGTTCCCGTCGTTGTCGTCGACCTGGGAACAACGACCAACATCGAGGTCATTGACGAGCGCGGTCGCTTCAGGGGCGGAATCATCGCTCCTGGCATGGGTACCGGCGCCGATGCGATGTTTAGCCATGCGGCGCGTCTGCCTCAGGTCGATATCGTCGAGCCAGGGCATGTGATCGGGACGAACACGGTCGATGCCATGCGCTCGGGAATCGTTTTCGGCGAAGTCGCACGCATCGACGGGCTCGTCCGCGCCATCTTCGATGAGCTTGGCTACGAGGCGCCGGTGATCGCGACGGGCGGGTTCTCGAACGTGATTGCCGGACTCTCCCAGACCATAACACGTCGCGAGCCGCGACTCACCTTGCATGGCCTGCGGCTCGTTCATGAGAAGAACCGATAGGGTGAGGCGCCATGTCCGCATGCGATGCGATTGACGACGTTGACGCGCGAGACATCTTTGACGGCGATGTTCCGCCCGATGTCCTGCGCTTCTTCGAGGAGACGAACCTTCCCTGCGAGGTCCGCGAGTTCATGCGCGAGACCATCAACGAGATGCGTACCGAAGAGGCTCGGCAAGCTCAGTTCGTGAGCGACGTCAGCCATGAGATCCGCACGCCGCTCACCGCGATACGCGGCGCGGCGGAGACCCTGCTCGAAGGCGGAGTGCCTGAGGAGATGCAGCAGCGCTTCCTCAGCCAGATCATGAGCGAGTGTGACCGTCTGACTCGCCTTGCCAACGACTTGCTCACGCTGCAGCGTGCGGAGGGGGAGAGCATGGAGCTCACCCGTATCAACTTGCGCGCCGTCGCGGATAACTGTGCGCTGCTCATGCAGGGGCTGGTCGAGGAGCGCGGCGTAAACCTCAGCGTCGTGGGGGAGGCACCGGACGTCATGGGCAACGCCGACGCACTCAATCAGATCTTCGTGAACCTCATCGAGAACGCGAGTCGCTTTGCCGGTGAGGGCGGACACGTACGCGTCGAGATTACCTGCAGCGAGGGTCACTCCGTCATTGCCGTCAAGGATGACGGGCCGGGTTTCGGGGACGAGTCGCCAGACCACCTCTTCGATCGCTTCTACCGCGCCGATCAGAGCCGTGCCCGGTTCAAGGGCAGCGGCAACAGCGGACTGGGGCTCGCCATCGTCAAGGCGCTCACCGAGGCGATGGGCGGGACGGTGCAGGCGGCGAACCTTCCCGGTCACGGGGCGGTCTTCATCGTCGCCATTCCCAGTCTTCCTCCCGAGAACTGGAAGGACATCGCCCCCTGCGCGCATCTGAGCGAGACGCTCGACGAAGTCCTCGATACGGACGAATAGCCCTTTCGGATGCACGGCGTTCCCGCATGCGAAAGCGTCGCTGGTACATGGCGGCATTTGCGGTACCATGTGCTCTACGCAAATCTGAAGGGAACAAGATGACTCCAACGAGAACCGTCGTGACCGTTTTGGGCAAGGACCGCAGCCGCATCGTTGCGACCATCGCCACGACGCTTGCCGATTGCGGCGCCAATATCGATGACATCCAGCAAAACGTCCTCAATGACATCTTCTCGATGACCATGCTCGTCACGCTTGACGAGGATGTCGCAACGTTCAATGAGGTGCAAGAGCGCCTTGCACGCGATGGAGAGACGCTTAACCTGCAGGTCGTCATCCAGCGCGAAGACGTGTTCGAGTTCATGTACAACGTCTAGGCACGGGCTTTCCGAATATGGCAACAGGCGAACAAGGCGATATAACGCGCAGCGAGCTCAAGAAGAACTGGGGCGTGCTCACCGCGCTCGTGTCCAAGGACTTCAAGATCAAGTACCGTCGCAGCGTCCTGGGCGTCGTGTGGTCGGTGCTCAACCCGCTGCTCATGATGGTCGTCATGACCGCGGTGTTCTCGTACATGTTCAAGTTCAACATCGAGCACTTTCCGCTGTATCTTATCCTGGGCAACATCCTCTTCGGTCTCATGAGCACGGCGACGACCACGGCGATGAAGTCCATCGTCGATTCCTCGTCGCTCATCAAGAAGATTCGCATTGAGAAGGCCATCTTCCCCGTGGAGAAGGTCCTCTTCGCCTTGGTGAACTTCGCCTTCTCGCTCATTGCGGCCGTCTGCGTCATGATCTATCTTCAGGTTTTCCCATCCTGGCAGATCATCCTGCTTCCCGTGCTGATCATCTTCGTCATGCTGTTCAGCACCGGGCTTAGCCTGCTGCTCGCGGCCCTCGGCGTGTTCTTCCATGACGTCTTTCATTTCTGGGAGGTCTTCATCACGGCCTGGACGTACGCGACGCCGCTGTTCTATCCGATGGACCTTCTCGAACCGTGGATGCAGCAGGTCATGCAATTCAATCCCATGTACCATTACGTGACCTACTTCCGTGACATCATGATGTACGGCACCGTTCCCGGCGGCATGGAGCACCTCATCTGCCTGGGCATGGCGCTTGTCACCTTCATCGTCGGCCTTCTGGTCTTTCGCAAGACCGAGAAGAAGTTCATCCTCTACGTGTAGGAGCGTCCCATGGCCGAGGAGATGCAGAAGAAGACCGCGTGGGTCGAGAAGGACCCGGGAGCCGCGAGCGATGAGCCCATCATCGTCTTCGATCACGTCGACATGATCTTCAACATCGCGAGCGAGCAGCTCAACAATCTCAAGGAGTATTTCATCAAGCTGGTGCGTCGTCAGCTGTTCTTCGAGGAGTTCAAGGCCCTCAAGGACGTTTCGTTCACCATTCGCCGCGGTGAGGTGTATGGCGTCGTGGGGTCCAACGGATCGGGAAAGTCCACGCTCCTCAAGCTCGTGGCCGGCGTGCTCGAGCCCTCCCATGGCACGGTCACGGTCGATGGCACCATCGCCCCCATCATCGAGCTCGGCGCCGGTTTCGACCCGGAGCTCACGGCACGCGAGAACGTGTACCTCAACGGCGCGTTGCTCGGTTACAGCAAGAAGTTCATCAACGACAATTACGACCGCATCATCGACTTCGCGGAGATTCGCGATTTTCAGGACATGCCCATCAAGAACTATTCGTCGGGCATGGTCGCCCGTATTGCGTTTGCCATCGCGACGGTCACCACGCCGGACATACTCGTCGTCGACGAGGCCCTCTCGGTTGGCGACTTCCGTTTCCAGGAGAAGTGCGAGAACCGCATCAAGGAGCTGGTCGCCCGCGGCACGACGCTGCTCTTTGTCTCGCATTCCATCGAGCAGGTCGAGCGCGTGTGCGAGCGCGCCCTGTGGATCGAGAAGGGTGTCGCTCGCATGCAAGGTGACGTTCTCGAGGTTTGCGAAGCCTATCGTCAGGGCATCTGACAAGATAGCTGTTCGTTCACCAGCTCCACGATCTCCCGGTAGGCGATGGGCCTGTTGAACTGCTCCTCGGCGATTGCCCGCCCCCGTGCGCCCATCTGCTCTCGCAATGCGTCGTCATGCGCGAGCGCGACGATCGCGCCGGCAAGTTCGATCGCGTTTTCGGGTTCGACGTTCACGCCAAAGCCGTCGTGCGTGCACTTGTCCCTGAACTCCTCGCTTTCGCCCGTATTGACGATGGGCTTTCCCGCGCAGAGGTAGTCCGCGATCTTGGAGACGATCGACTGGGGCGCCCCCTTGATGAGTGAGTTCACGAGGATGTCACTCTTGGCGAGGTAGGCGGCCATGATCCGGTAATCGACGTAGCCGTTGAAGGTGACGAGCTCCGGGACGCGCGCCGCGACGCTTTCCAGACGCTGCCGGGCCGGACCGTCGCCCAGTATCTGCAGCCGCAGTTGCATCCCGAGTTCTTCTCGGACGATGGGGGCCGCGTGCTGGCACGCGCGGATGAGCGTTTCGATATCGTAGCTCTTCGCTAGCGACCCCGCATAGGTTACCCAGAAGTCGTCTCCGTTCTTCTCGATTGCGGGGCCATGCTCCTTCACGCCGTCGTCGAAGCGCTCGACGTCGACGCCCACGTACACGGTGCGGTGCGGTATGTCCTGCATGCATCGACGTGCGTATTCGTCGGATGTCCCCACGACCGCCGTTGCGCTCGCGTACGCGATTGCGGCGTCGCGCACGAAATCGCTGAAGGCGAAGTCGGTGAGGACGGGAATGTCCACGACCATCTTCATGGCCTCCGGCCACAGGTCGTTGATGTCGACGATGAACGGTACGTCAATCTTGCGCGCGAACATCCCCGCGGTGGCGGCAATGTTGTTGGGTGGAATCTGGCACCAGATGAGGTCGTAATCCGCACCATAGCGCTCGAGATAGGTATTCAGGTTCTTGGCGAAGACGTTCTGGCTGTATATGCGAATCGGATTGATGTTCGAACTGTATCCGGGCTCCTCGATGAAGATGACCTCGTAGGGAAGCTCGTGGTACTTGGGGTTCGCGATGTCGCGGCGGCGCTTTTCCCAATGCTGAAACGTCGAGGTGAGCAAGTCGACGTCATGGCCCTCCCGCGCGAGGAGCTCGGCGATGTAGGATGTGCGATTGAGACCAGCCGCCTCGTCGGCAAGCTTTACGGCCTGGGTTATCACGGCGATTCTGGCGTTACGCACAGACACTCCTTAACTCGCGAATTTGCGGCACCTCTCCTATGCCAGCCGGTCGTCGATAGACGTATTCTATTCCAGCCTGACCTTTTATTGAAACTCGATACAATATATATCCATGAATACCTATCTGAGAGAGCTTACCGTCCAGTTCGCCAAGTTCGGCATCGTCGGCGTCATCGCCTTTTGCATCGACTACGGGCTCTTCCTGCTGATGACCTATGTCTTCGGAATCAACTACCTCATCGCCTCCGCGATCTCGTTTGTCATTTCGACCATCTTCAACTTTACGGCGAGCATGCGGTACGTGTTCGCGGGCAAGCGCGGCCAGACGCGATCGCAGCAATTCGTCATCTTCTTCGTGCTGAGCGTCGTCGGCCTTGGCGTCAACCAGCTCGTGCTATGGATGTGCGTCGATTTGCTCGCGTGGCTCGCGTGGGTCGGAAAGCTCGCGGCCACGTTCATCGTCATGATCTTCAACTTTGTCACACGCAAGGTGTTCCTCGAGGATCATGACGGACGCCGAAGATAATCTACGCTATGCTTGTGCGCACGTATTCTCGGAAGGGAACTGATCATGGCTCACTATGATTATTTGATTGTCGGTGCAGGTCTCACGGGCGCCGTCTTCGCGCACGAGGCGCGTAGGGCCGGCAAGACCTGCCTCGTTATCGACAGGCGCGACCATATTGCCGGAAACGTGTACACGCGCAAGGTCAACGGAATCAACGTGCATGAGTACGGGGCACATATCTTTCACACCTCCGATAAGCGCGTCTGGGATTACGTAAACCAGTTCGCGGAGTTCAACAACTACGTCAATGCCCCCGTCGCGAATTACCACGGCGAGTTGTATAACCTCCCCTTCAACATGAACACCTTCTCGAAGATGTGGGGCGTGTCGACGCCAGCCGAGGCACGGGCGAAAATCGACGAGCAGGTCGCCGCCGAGCATATCGGCGAGCCGGCGAATCTCGAAGAGCAGGCGCTCTCGCTCGTGGGCCGCGACATTTTCGAGAAGCTCGTGAAGGAATACACCGAGAAGCAGTGGGGGCGTGATTGCAAGGACCTGCCCGCCTTCATCATCAAGCGTCTGCCCGTCCGCCTCGTCTTCGACAACAACTACTTCAACGATCGTTACCAGGGCATTCCCATTGGCGGTTACACCAAGATGGTCGAACGTATGCTCGAGGGCACGGACGTGCGCCTGAATTGCGATTACAAGGAGCTCGTCGCGGTCGAGCCGGACATCGCCGACCGCGTCATCTACTGCGGGCCCATCGACGAGTTCTACGACTACGAGCTCGGTACGCTCGAGTATCGCAGCCTGCGCTTCGAGAGCGAGCTGCTCGAAGGGGAGCAGAACTGGCAGGGCAACGCCGTGGTCAACTACACGAGCCATGACGAGCCCTTCACGCGCATCATCGAGCACAAGCACTTCGAGTTCATGAAGGACGAGAATGGCGGTCTTCTACCCGATACCGTGATCACGCGCGAGTACCCGGCCGACTGGAAACCGGGCGACGAGCCGTACTATCCGCTGAACGACGAGAAGAACAACGCGCTGTACGAGCAATACGCCGAGCTTGCGCGCAAGGAGGATCGCGTGGTCTTCGCGGGTCGCCTGGGCGCTTACAAGTATTACGACATGGCACCATGCATTGCCGCAGCACTTGACTTGTGCGAGGCGGAGCTTGGCTAGCGCGCCCATGACGACGCAAGAAGACGACATTCGTTTCATGCGGCTTGCCATCGAGCAGGCACACGAGGCCGAATCACTCGGTGAGGTACCCATCGGGGCTGTCGTCACCTACGATGGCGAAGTCATTGCCCGGGGGCATAACCGTCGAGAGGTCGATCATGACCCGGCAGGGCATGCGGAGTTTATCGCACTCAAGCAGGCCGCGCGTGAGCTTGACCGCTGGCGGCTTTCCGGTTGCACGGTATACGTGACGCTCGAGCCTTGCCTCATGTGTGCCGGCCTCATGCAGCAATCGCGCATTGACCGTTGCGTGTACGGTGCGAGCGATTCCAAGGGAGGCGCTTTGGGGACTTTGTATCAAATACATGACGATACTCGCCTGAATCATCGCTTCGCGGTAGTATCAGGCGTCCTCGAAAGCGAATGCGCCGCGCTGCTGAGCGAGTTCTTCGCGCGGCTTAGGGAGAAGAAGTGAGCCAAAAGGTCAGCGTCATACTGTCCTTCTACAACGCCGAGCGCACGCTCGAGCGTTCCATTCGCGGTATTCTCGACCAGACCTATCGTGATATCGAGGTCATCCTCATCGATGATGGTAGCACCGACCGCGGTGCGGCCATAGCCGAAGAGCATGTTGCCGTCGACTCCCGCATCCATCTCATCTGCAAGCCCAATACAGGCGTGTCCGACTCGCGCAACATCGGGCTTGACGTTGCGACGGGGAGCTGGGTGTATTTCGTCGACGCCGATGACTGGATCGAGCCCGATGCGATCGAGGCGTTCATGCAGGCGGCCACGAGCCCCTCGTGCGATTTGGTCGTTTGCGATTTCTACCGTGTCCAGGGCGATGTGATGTCATACAAGCACGGCCCGGCGGTTGGCCTTATCTCGCGCGAGAGATATGCCACGTTCATGGCGCATCGGCCTTCCAACTTCTACTACACCTCCCTATGGAACAAGGTCTTCAAGCGGAGCATCATCGAGGAGCATGCCATGCGGTTCGATACGCGCATGCAGTTCGGCGAAGACCACGTCTTCATCCTCGACTACGTGCGTCTGGTCGACCGTATCGCATTGCTCGACCGCGCTCTCTATTACTATGTCGACAATGCCGGCAGTCTCGTGCACCAGGGCCTAAATCCCGTGGGGGTCGTCAAGATGAAGTGGAACACGTACCTGCCGTATTTGCGCCTCTACCGCGATCTCGCGCTTTTCGAACGCTTCTACGAAAGGCCCTCTCTCTACAAGTTCATCTTCATGCCGGCGACGGATGCCTTTGCCAAGAAGGACGCCGAGCCCATCGATCCGGCGACGCTGCCGCCTGGCATCACGCTTGACTAACATGATGAGAAATTTGCTCCGGGCAAATTTCTCATTTCGCCACTAGGGAGATTCATCATGCCACGCGAATCCAAGGTCAAAAAACGCGAACGCGCCATCGAATTTTGCACGCGCATGGACGAGCTCTACCCGCAGCCCACACCTGCGCTCGATTTCTCCGACCCCTTCCAGTGCGTCGTGGCCGTCGCCCTATCCGCGCAGACCACGGACGCTAACGTGAACAAAGTCACTCCCGAGTTGTTCGCGCGTTGGGGCACGCCCGGCAAAATGGCCCAGGCTGACGTAAACGAGGTCGAGAAGGTCATCTGGACCATCGGATTTCACCACAACAAGGCGCGCAACTGCGTGAACTGCGCACGCATGATCATGTCCGATTTCGGCGGCGAGGTGCCGCAGAGCATGGAGGAGCTCCAGAAGCTCCCCGGCGTGGGGCGCAAGACCGCCAACATCGTTATGAACGAATGCTTTGACAAGGTCGAGGGCATTGCCGTCGACACGCACGTGTTTCGCATCGCGCATCGACTGAAGTTTTCCGCCAAGAAGACCCCCGGCGAGGTCGAGCGGGATCTGCTCTCCCTGTTGCCGAAGGAGCTATGGAAGAACGTCAACAGCCAGTGGATACGCTTTGGCAGGGAATATTGCATCGCCCGCAAGCCCCACTGTGCGGACTGCCCCTGCGTTGACCTGTGCCCCACGCGGCAAAATCTGGACTAGCCAAAGAAACCGCCGGTACCGGGCAAAAATCATCTTTTTGGTATGGGGTCATACCAGAGTCATTATTATTCTCTAAATAGGATATAGTTTCTCGCCATTCGTTCAGGCTTTTTATACGATTGCTGGTATTATTTTGGAGCGTTAGGTCACCAGCGTTTCCGATGCCCCAGACACCATCGAAAACAACAGCGCCCTAGCACACATTACCCAATCACATTCGTGAAGGGAGGGTTGACTAGAGGCATTACCCTCTGAAATCCAACCCAAGGACCGCTTGAGCTGATTTACCAGTTCGTCGAATTCTTGGAGACGAGAAGTAGGCTCGTATTGTTGGTTATGCGGAGTGAGTGTGAAGTGGGATTCTTTGCAAATCACACCACATATATGCGCCAAGAGTTTAAATCTGGCTTTAGGTGCGTAAGAGGGCTTCAAGTTTTCCCAAAAGGTAATTGAGGAAAAGGAGTAACACTATGGCTGGAACTTACAGCAAAGAGTGGCGAGTCACACGCGAGGATGGCACTGTAGCTACCCGCAGCAACACCTGGTCTCCCCCGGGATCGCATCCCGTTGGATATGGCGTTAAGGTTATCACCGATGGCGGCCGTCTCATCCGCATCGAGGGCGACGACGACAACCCCATTACGCAGGGTCGCGTCAACGCTCTGAACCTTGCTCTGCGCGAGTACACCTACAGCCCCGATCGCGTCATCTATCCCATGAAGCGCGCCTACGAGGATCGCGGCAAGATGAAGTGGGAGCGCACCACGTGGGACGAGGCTCTCGACACGATTTGCGAGAAGGTCCGCTACTACCAGACCACGTATGGCCCCGAGTCCATCGTCTGCTTTGGTGGCACCGGCCGTGAGGCTTGCATCTTCTACTACGCTCTGACGTTCTCCGTCCTGCAGTCGCCCAACTGCTGCTACACGCAGTCTGGCTGGTCTTGCTATGGCCCGCGCTGCTCGATCGCTGACTACGTCCTGGGTGCTGGCTACCCCGAGCTCGACTATGCAGGCCACCTGCCCGGTCGCTTCGAGGATCCCGCGTACAAGCTCTCCAAGTGGGTTGTCGTTTGGGGCAAGGAGCCGCTGCCCTCCAATGGTGACGGTTTCTTCGGTCACGTCCTCGTTGACATGATGAAGCTCGGTACGCACCTGATCTCCGTTGACCCCCGCATCACCTGGCCGGGTTCGCGCAACGGCAACATCAACGTCCAGCTCCGTCCGCAGACCGACACCTGCTTCGCACTCGGCGTCATGAACCTCATGTTCCAGAACGACGAGTACGATCATGACTTCGTCGAGCAGTGGATCTACGGCCTCGACGAGCTCAAGGCTCGCGCTGCCGAGTATCCCGTCGAGAAGGTCGCCGAGATCACCACGGTCGATGTCGCCACGATTGAGCGCGTTGCTCATATCCTCGGCACCGAGCGTCCCATCGGTTGGGCTTGGGGTCTGGCGTTCGACCAGAACAAGAACGGCGTTCAGCTGTCCCAGGCGATGATTCTTCTCGCTGCCATGACCGGTTCCATCGACACCCCGGGTGGTCTGACCCTCGGTCCCCCGTCCGCTCTCCTCGGCAAGTGGCGTATGGAGCAGCGCGGCGCTATGACCGACGAGGTCTGGTCGCTCCGCATCGGTGCTGCCGAGTGGCCTGGCCTGTCCACTGGTATGGCTACCACTCAGCCGGACGAGACCCTGAA
>OGPU01001283.1_pt1 | contig 22348 bp, 19 predicted proteins | sample 1552991 | NCBI WGS metagenome assembly OGPU01 (sample SAMEA2580296, study PRJEB22360) | human gut metagenome | biome: human gut; feature: human-associated habitat; material: faeces | place: Denmark | collected 2008/2010 | reverse complement strand
GGCGCTTGGCCCTCTTTGCGGGTCCCTGGGTGCCCTTAGCCGCTGCCGGGCAGGCCGTTGCCTGGAAGCGCGACAAGGAGGGAAAGCCGAGTCTCGATGACATCATCGATGTCACGAGTGAGCAAGCCCAGGAGGTGCTCGACGAGGCCACGCGCGGTACCGGCATCGTCTTGAATCCCGAGCAGAAGCAACCCATCCCCGGTGTCGACGACACTTATCGCTACCATGTGGTGAAACGCGGCTTCGATGTCGTGTTCTCCGCATGTGCGTCAGTCGCCTGCGCCATCCCCACGCTCTTCGTATGTGGTCTCATCTGGCTCGACGAGCCGGGCAAGCCCATCTACAAGCAGCGTCGCGTCGGCCGATATGGCGTACCCATCGATATCTACAAGCTACGCACGATGGTGGTGGGAGCGGGTCAGGTCGAAAAGCACCTCACCTCCGAGCAGATCAAGCAATGGGAAACCGAGCACAAGGTTGATGACGATCCGCGCATCACGAAGATCGGCAAGTTCCTGCGCAGGACTTCGCTCGACGAGATTCCCCAGTTCTGGAACGTGCTCAAGGGCGAGATGAGCGTCATCGGCCCGCGCCCCATCGAACCTGACGAGCTCGTTGCCTATGATGATTCCGTCGTCGAGTTTCTCTCAATGACGCCGGGCATCACCGGTTGGTGGCAGACTGTCTCACGTAACGATGCGAAGTACGAGGACGGCGAACGCCAAGCGCTTGAGCTGTTCTACGTGCGCAATCGTAGCCTGAAGATCGATATCAAGGTGTTCTTCGAGACATTCCGGGCGATGTTCGGCAAGCATGCATCGGGAAAGTGACGGTAAGGCAGAGATGAAGGTTATTTACTTCACTCAGTTTTATCCTCCTGAAAGCATTGCGGCTGCTTTTAGGGCACATGAGCATGCCCGTTATTGGAGCAAGGGAAATAATGCCGTTACTGTATTTACGGGGTATCCGAATTATCCAACAGGTAAAGTATTTGACGGTTATCAGATTTCCTCGTTGGAGCAAACAGAGGATGAAAAGGTTCGCCTTCTGAGGAGCCGAATTATCGCGATGTCCAATAAAAGTTTTTTGGGTCGCATTGTTAACGGTTTGAGCTTCTCCTTCTTTGGAATGATGAACTTTTTCCTGCGTGGAGGAATTGTCGGCACTGATTATGATGTGGTATTTGCCTCATCTGGTCCTATTTTTACGGTGCTCCTAGGTTCACGTTTCGCAAAGCGCAACAAACTTCCTCTTGTTGTGGAGTTCAGGGATCTGTCCTACGCACAGCTCGTTGCCACAGGCGCTTCGGAGGATAGCCTTAAAGTTCGTCTGATGAAAAAGCTCGAAGTTAATGCAGCAAAGAAAGCTGATCGTGTCATTGCGCTTACACACGGATTTAAGTCATTGCTTGAAAAGGCGGGCGTTTCGGGTGAGAAGGTTTTTGTCGTACCAAATGGGGCTGACCCGCATCTCGTAGCTAAAATCGAATCGCATGACGATGATGTTCACTTTGGATATTTTGGAACCATGGGGCTATCTCAAGACGTTCATGGGACCCTCGACCTCATTTCATCGCTTGTCGGGCTTCCTGAAATTGAAGTTACGTATACGCTGATTGGCGAGGGAGCTGAACGCGAGACTATTGAACAGGAGCTCGCTGATGGCAAATATTGTTTTGCACGTCTTCTTCACGGCCTTCCTCAGAACGAATTAGAGAAATACTATGGGGAGTGCGACTTTACGATAGTGAGTCTCAAGAACTCCGATTCGTTTGCTGCGACAATTCCCTCAAAAATCTTCCAGTCTTTTGCCCGTGGTGTTCCTGTCATTTTCATTGGGCCAGAAGGAGAAGCGGCGAATCTCATTCGAGAAGCCGATGCGGGAGTCGCACTATGTGGGTCGCCCGAAGAGAATGAAGCTAAGCTAAAAGAGTTTTTCCTCAACGAAAATTATCATGATAATTTGAAGGCGATGGGGAATAATGCGATTAAGTTGGTCGAAGAAAGCTACTCTCGAGAAAAGCTTGCCAGCCAGGTTTTGCGCGTCTTGGAAGATTTAGTAGAAAGAAGTGAAGCTCGTGATTAATGTTATAGGACTTGGATATATCGGTTTGCCGACAGCGCTCATGCTCGCCTCGCATGGAGTTGAGGTTGTTGGTACGGATTATGACGTAGAACTTGTCGACACCCTTAACTCCGGCGAGACTACATTCAAAGAAGATGGTCTTGATGATCTTTTCTGCGAAGCGCTCGCAAAGGGAATCAGTTTCACTACTGAGTATCAGAAAACTGATGTATATATCATTTCTGTTCCTACGCCATACGATAAAGAATCAAAGAAGATTGATCCGTCCTATGTAAATGCGGCAATCGCGGATGTTCTCAAAGTGTGTCCAGTTGGTGCGGTGATAGTGATTGAATCGACCGTTTCACCGGGAACCATCGATAAATATGTGCGTCCGGTTATTGACGAAAGTGGTTTTGTCGTGGGCAGGGATATACATCTTGTTCACGCGCCGGAGCGTATTATTCCTGGAAACATGGTTTATGAACTTTTGCACAACAATCGCACTATTGGTGCAGATGATCAGGAAGTCGGAAATAAGATTAAGGACTTGTATTCCTCATTTTGTGAAGGAGAGATTGTAGTTACGGATATCCGTACTGCAGAAATGACTAAGGTCGTCGAAAATACATATCGAGATATTAACATTGCGTTTGCGAATGAACTTGCCAAGATATGCCAATCTGATGGCATGGATGTATACGACATCATACGCATTGCCAATATGCACCCGCGCGTCAACATTCTCTCTCCCGGCCCTGGTGTAGGTGGGCACTGCATAAGTGTTGATCCGTGGTTTCTAGTTGGTGATTACCCCAATCTCGCGCGCTTGATTCGCAACGCCCGAGAAACTAATGATTCGATGCCTGAATATGTTTTAGCGCGCACGCGCGAAATCATGGAAGAGAGAGATATCCATGACGTGTCTAAGGTCGGAATATACGGATTGACGTATAAGGAAGATGTCGATGACGTGCGAGAGAGCCCCACGTTACAGATGCTTGAATCCATGCATAATCACCTTTGCGACAGTCCCTGCAAAGTCTACGACCCCTGGGTTCAAAACAATATCGTGCCTAACCAAGTCCATTCTATGGAGGAGTTTTTGGATGGGCTTGAAATGGTGCTCGTTATGGTTGCACATTCTCAGATTAAAAGCGGCCCAGACGTTTTCGGAAACTGCATACTTCTCGATACGCGTAATGTCTATGGCAGGAGCGATAATATCTACAAGCTGTAGGGAGGGCGTCTATGAACCTCTTCAATGCGATTAACAAATATCGAAGAGCAAATTGGTGCTACAAGCATAACCTGCGGTTTCTCGCTCGTTTTTTTGAGATGAGAATATATCAAGCGCATAATTGTTTCGTACCAAGCTGTTGCGAGCTGGGCGAAGGCACCGTTTTTGGCTACAAGGGCATTGGTGTTGTCGTTGGCAAGAAGGTTTCAGTTGGCAAGAACTGTATGATTTCCCAAAACGTGACAATTGGTGGTCGTGGAGGTCATGATGACATGCCAACTATCGGAGACAATTGCTATATTGGTGCAGGTGCAGAGGTATTAGGCCCCATTACAATTGGAGATAACGTCGTAATAGGTGCCGGCGCGGTGATGATATCGGATGCGCCCTCCAATACTGTGTGGGCTGGCGTCCCGGCAAAATGTGTTAAGACGATCGAGAAGCGCGGAACTCTGAGTGATTTTTAATAAACGAGCAAAGGGAAGATTGACGTTGAAGAAAGTAATGCTGGTTTTTGGCACGCGCCCTGAGGCAATCAAGATGTGCCCGCTCGTCAATGAACTCAGGGATAATTCTGAAGCCTTTGATGTGAAAGTTTGCGTTACGGGTCAGCATCGTGAAATGCTCGATCAAGTGCTTAAGGTATTTAATGTGGTTCCCGACTACGATTTAAATATTATGAAAGCGAATCAGACGCTCTTTGATGTCACGTGTGATGTTCTTCTGAGCATAAAAAAGGTACTCGAATCTGAGGGTCCCGATGTTGTGCTCGTTCATGGTGATACTACAACCTCGTTTGCAGCTGCTCTTGCATGTTTCTATCTACATATTCCCGTGGGGCATGTTGAAGCTGGCCTGAGAACTCATAACCTCTATTCCCCGTGGCCCGAGGAGTTCAACAGGCAAGCAGTTGATTTGATTACAAAATACTATTTCGCCCCAACTGCTGAGTCTAGGCAGAACCTTCTTGATGAGGGAAAGTCTCAGAAGGATATTTTCGTAACGGGCAATACGGGAATTGATGCTTTGAAGACTACTGTTTTGTCTGATTATCAGAATGAGAGCTTGGATTGGGCCGAAGATAGTCGCCTGGTGCTTATCACTGCGCACAGAAGAGAAAATCTCGGTGAACCTATGCATAATATGTTCCGGGCAATTCGGAGGGTTTTAGAGGAAAATCCTGATGTAAAGGCGATTTATCCTATTCATATGAACCCGCAGGTTCGTAAAGCGGCGCATGAGGAATTAGATGGGTTTGATAGGCTCAGAATCATCGACCCCCTGGAGGTGGTCGACTTTCACAATTTCATGGCGCGAAGCTATCTAATATTGACGGACTCGGGGGGTATTCAAGAGGAAGCCCCAAGTCTCGGCAAGCCGGTGCTAGTAATGCGTGATACCACCGAACGTCCTGAAGGGGTGTCAGCGGGGACTTTGCGTCTTGTGGGAACCGATGAAGGAACGATTTATCGCGCCTTTTCTGACTTACTCAACGAAGACGAGCTTTATCGCGATATGGCGAGGGCATCAAATCCGTATGGCGACGGATTTGCAAGCAGGCGTATTGCTGAAGTCCTGGCAAATGGCTCGTGTGATGAGTTCTAATCATTAGTCGGGCATCTCGATTTGGGTAAGGTTGGCTTATATATCAATACGATAAAGCATCTGAAAGCATCTCAGGTGTTTTATCGCGTTTGGCGAAAAGTAGGTCGCCGAACGCCTCTTAAGCGATGGCATGTTCCTCAGACGAATATGAAGACAATGCCTTCTCCTGTCAAATTTGCCATGCCTGAGCTCGATTTCGATTCAGCATTTTTGGCTCGCTTTGACCCTGATGAACTATTCGAGGGACAGATTTCGCTTCTCAATCACACCGAATCGATAGACTGGGCGAGCTGTTGGCGTGAGAGACTGTCGACGCCATTGTGGCAGTACAATTTGCACTACTTCGAGTATCTTCTGCCGCTTGCTGACCAATACATAAATAGCGGCGACAAACGTTATCTGCTGAAGGCAAAAGAATTGATTCTTCTCTGGATAATCAACAATCCAAGGGATGAGGCCGGCGCGGCATGGGATTCCTATACGATTTCTATGCGTGTTGCAAATTGGCTTGCTTTCATAGGTGAGCTTTCTGATGATTTGCAAGACGATCATGAGTTTCTTGAGCAGGTTAACGATTCGCTTGCTCTTCAATATTTTCATTTATCGCAATATCTCGAGAAGGATTTGCTTGCCAATCATTATCTAGAGAATTTGAAAGCGCTCGTTTTACTATCCATCTACTTCAATGATAAAAAAACGCTCAATTTGGCTCTTAAAGAGTTAAAACGACAGGTACACGAACAGATTCTTCCTGATGGAATGCACTTTGAGCTTAGCCCCATGTATCACAAAATCGTTTTGGAGGATTTGCTTCGGGTTGCGTTTGCTTTGCGGAATAGCGGTTTTGATTACGAATGGCTTATGCCAGTTTTGCAAAATATGGCAGACTGTCTTTATTCCCTGGAACATTACGCCGGCCGCACACCTCTTTTCAACGATTCGGGAGACAACATCGCAAAAAGTAAGGACGCATTGCTGGAAAGTCTCTTGGCGCGTTTTGGAATTGTTCCAGTTTATAAAGATTGTTTTCCAGATGCGGGGTACTATCTTTTTGAAAAGGAATCGGGTGGCCATATTATCAAGATAATTGTTGACGCGGGTAAAGCCGGCCCAAAATATGCGCTGGGGCATGCTCATTGCGATGCGTTGAGCTTTGAAGCTTTCGTTGATGATGAGCCTTGGATTGTCAATTGTGGCACGTATGCTTATCAGGACAAGAATCGTCTTTGGTATAAAAGCGCTGAGGCCCACTCTACTGTCATGGTTGAGGGAAGCGATCAACATGAATGCTGGGCGCCGTTTCGCGTTGCGAGGTGCGGCAAAGCCACATTGGAGCAGAGGAATAGTTGTTCGATTCAGGCTTCTTTTGTGAATTATAAAGGCGAGAGGGTTCGTCGCACCCTTCGAATCCTCGAACAGGGATTAGAGATAGTGGACGAAGGCGAATGCGATGCAGATATAGTGAGCACTTTCTATTTCTGCAATTCTGTGAAAGATGCAGAATGGGGACTTTGGTATTCTCCGGCATTCGGCCAAGAGGGGGAATTGTATCGTTTGATTAGGCGAGGCCAGCAAAGACTGTGTACGTTTATTAACTTCGATGGGAGGGGTGAAGATGTCGAATAGTGTTGATGTACTGTACATCCTTTCCCATACACCTGACAATCGTTATAGAAAACGGTTTGAGACTCTCAGAGATTTAAGTCAATTTGTGGTGTATTGGAACAAGACCGGCGAGTCACAAAAGCTTGTTTTGCCAATTGGATGCGAATCTGTCGACATCAAAGCGAATCAGACCAATCCGCTCAAGCGGCTTCCTGAAACGGCTCGCTTTGCAGAGGAAGCGGCAAAGCTCGTTCCATTGTACGATCCAAAGGTGCTATATGTCGGAAATCTCGACATGCTTCATATCGCATATCAATATAAGCATACTCACCCTCAAGTAAAAGTCGTGTACGAAATTGCCGATTTGCATAGGCTTATCGTGGATAGACAAACCGGAATAAAGTCGCTTGTTCGTTCGATGCTTAGGGCACGCGAGGCAAAAGACATAGGATGTGTTGATCTGCTTGTCCTGACTTCGATGAAATTCTATGACGTGTACTATCGTGACCTAATCGATAAAGACAAGGTGCTCTTTTTGCCTAACATGCCCATTCTTGAGGCATTTCGAGACTATGATCCGAAGAAGCATCCGGAGGGTTTTACGGTTGGCTTTTTTGGATGGATTCGCTATCTCGACCAACTTAATTTGCTGATCGATGCTGCGGAAAGAGCGCATGTTAATGTTCTATTTGCGGGATCTGATAATTCGGGAGATGCTTTTCGTAAGACATGTGGGGCGCGTGATTATGTTGAGTATTATGGACCATATGATTATGAGAGCGAAATAGCTTCTCTCTACGAACGCGTTGACTGTATCTACAGTGTTTACGATGCCGATTTGTTCAATGTCCGTGTTGCGTTACCAAACAAACTATACGAGTCGATATATTGCGAAAAGCCAATAATCGTAGCGAAAAACACTTATCTTGCCGAGCAAGCTGCAAGATTGGGCGTAGGCGTTGCTGTCGACCATAAAGATACGGACGAACTGGTTTCCGTGCTTGGCGAGCTAAAGGACCGTGGTGATGCCTATCAAGCAATCACATCTCGCTGCAAAAACGAGAAGAAATCGATTAGCCCCAAGTCGTTTGATGAGAAGTTCGAGAAGCGAATACTCGGTTTATTGAGGGATGCAAAATGAACTACGCGCTTGTCACCATAGATACTGAGGCATGGCATGGTGATCGTCCTATAGACAGATTTGTCTGGGGTGAAGTCTCTGATGGGCGTTATGGCATTGAATACATGATTGATTTATTCGACCGACTAAACGTCAAGGCCCTTTTCTTCGTTGATTTTGCGGAGTGCAGCGATTATGGAAATGAGGAAACGCTTGCTGTCGCACGTTATATCAGCACACATGGTCACAGTGTCGGGGTTCATTTGCATCCAGACCATATCATGGATAAGAAACGCGAGTTTCTTTATCAGTACAATAAAGACGAGCAAAGAGAGCTTATTCGTTATGTAACCGAAAAATATAAAGAAGCATTAGGTGAAGCTCCTGTACACTTTAGGACAGGAAAATATGCCGCAAATAACGATACGCTCGAACTGCTTGGGGAGTTTGGCTACAAGTACGATTATTCTCAATTCTATGGAAGAGATTGGTGTGCGATAGACCCACCGATAACTGCTGATGCGACATGTCAGCATGGATCATTTTATGAGATTCCAGTCACATCGTTCTACGCACTCGAAATGCCATTTTTTTCTCGTATCGACAAAGTCGATATGGAGATGTCTCCACGATCATTCCGCAGGGTGGCCAGAAAGTTTATCTCACTGAATGAGAATCAAATCCTAACGTTATTTGGTCACAGTTTTTCTTTTATAAAACATCGCTATTCGGAAGATATGGATAAGCTGGCATTTGATGCCTCCATGCCAAAAAAATTTGAGCGAGACATTAAGTACGTGCAGGGGTTGCCGAATGTACGGCTTGTCTCTCCTGACGAATTGGAGGATATGTTCTCGCGAGGTGTATTTGAAAAAAACCGCTCGAATGGTAAGCCTTCCGTTGCATTTAGGAACCCTGTTGATGTCGTACATTATTTTTATGCGACTGCTTGGCGCATAAGGTCGTTTAACAAGAAGGCGAGGGCCTTTCTCTTTATTAGCATGATTACGGTTGTAGTTTTAGGGATAGTGCTCGTTCGGTTGTTTGGATAGTTTTGATTTTTGCAGATATCAAAAGAAACACGAGATTCTACAGTCGGCAACAAGGAGGTCTGCATGTTGCTGAAAGTGATTCGTCTGCTCTTCTGACCATCCTGGTTGTCTTGCTGCCTATTCTATACCAGATTGTCTCGCCTTTTCCGTTTTTGTCGTTGGGGGAGCTATTGCTGGTTCCTGTTGTCTTGGTCTATTTAATTAAAGATTTTGACAAGATCACGCTTGATTGGAATCTCGCCCTGTTCTATCTGATTCCAATAGGATTAACGTTTATCGCGTTCTTTATTCCCAACAACTACTTCGATATGGCTGCTTTTGGGCGAATTCTTGCAAGAATAACCCTCTATTTTCTTCTGATAATAATCTGTGCGCGCAGTATTGATATTAGGCTGTTCGTGAAGATGTACATAGTCATTGCGGCAATAGCCAGCGGGGTGCTTCTTCTGCAATGCTTTGTTCACTACTGCACGAATTTCGAATTGCCCGTCATGCGGTCGTTCTGCGAGTACATGTATGAATATCCCGGAAGCGAATCGCTTTCTGGTGAGGAATATTATCAAACATTCGGATTTAGACCCGCGGCTTTTTTTACGGAACCATCGTACTTCACGTTTTATATGGTCCCGCTTGTTATTATGCTTTTGTTTATCAACGACAGACGTAGTCCTTTCCCGGTATGGATTGCAAAACGCAGGATTGTGATTGCACTTTTTCTAACGTTCGTTTCCCTGCTTAGCACAAGCAGCGCGTCTTTGCTGGTTCTTGCTCTGACTTGGGTTGTGTATATAGCCAGCTATATCAAACGCCATAAAGCAAAAAAAGGTGGGTTGCTCATCATCGCTTCTCTGATATGCGTTTCATTAGTCGTTGCAGCTCTAGTTGCTCTTGGCCTGTTTGATGTTCTTATTCAACGTAGCATAAAGGGAGCATCGCTTGAGCATCGAGTTTTTAGAGGGTTCATTATTTATGACACCCTGGATCCCATACATCAGCTGTTTGGCGTTGGACTAAATAATCACGCGGCATATATAGAAGCAAACGGTATTGTGACCGCATATGACGAAGAGACAGTGAGGTTTTCTGCTATAGCCGATATATCAAATAGACTAATCACTTCAGGAGCAGTTGGTCTTGTGGCAATGGCGGGTTTTGTGATTGCCATGTTTGCATCGTCTAAATCGGAGGTCGAAAAGGTATTCGTTATAGTGCTTGCTGTTAATTTCTGTTTCAATTGGTGGCAGTATTCATTCAGATTTGCCTTTATGATGATAATTATCTATCTGGTTAAGAAATGGATGAAGCGTGAAGTGAGAGACAGTGGGTAAGAAGAACTTTCTAAAGTCTTCAGCCGTTGTTCTTTTCATTACCTTTTCGGTAAAGCTGATTGCTTTTGTCAAACAGGCAGTAATAGGTTATTGCCTAGGCGCAACGGCCCATACGGATGTGTACTACATTGTCTACGAGTTTGCGGCCAGTATTGTCTTCATTGCGTTTTCGGCAATAACAATATCCCTCATTCCCTTGTATCAAAGCGTGAAGAGAGATAATTTGCATCGTGCAAACTCTCTTGTTTCTGGGGTGCTTGTCGTTTTTGGCGTTGTTGCAATTCTGCTTAGTGTGACAGTTTTCGCTTTTGCCCCCGAGCTTTCCGTTCTATTGGCAGGAGGAAACGAAGAGATCAGCAATGCAGAGATGATCTTCGCTATCCGTTTGCTTTCGTCAGTTGTTTTTCTCGGGTTCCTTCAGACGCTTTTCGGGGCTGTTTTGGAAGCTAATTTCATCTTTTCTTATAGCAAATTCTTTGGATTGATACTCAGCGTTTCTGTAATAGGCTGCGTGGTTCTCTTCTCTGATCAAATTGGTGCAGAGTCTCTGATTATAGGGACCATCGCTGCTTATGTCATTCAGGCGATTATTGTGATTGGTGCCACCCTAAAAGATACAGATTACAGATTGTCAAAACCGGCCAAAACAAAAGAGATATCGCCGCTTTTGGCTTCCGTTCTCCCAGTAATGATTGGCAATGGCGTTTACCAAACCGGAAACCTAATCGACAAGGTGATTGCAGCTAACGTTGGTGCTGGATTGCCGTCATCGCTCTCGTATGCGCAAACGATAACCGATAGCGTCTGCGCATTGACCATCACGAGCGTGGCGTCTGTTTTCTTCGCATATGCCTCTCAATATGTTGCCTCGAACGATCAGGATGCTTTGAACAATTTGGTTTCATCGAGTCGCAGGGTTCTTCTGACGGCGACGATTCCCTTTGCCATCCTGGTGTTTTTCGCGAGTGGCCAAATTGTTGATCTCGTTTATGCGCGAGGCGCGTTTGGTGCACAAGCTCAGGAGTGGACCTCTATGGCCCTTAAGGGGCTTGCGATTGGCATGCCCTTTCTTGTGTTTAGGGAAGTGTACGCAAGAGTACACTATGCTTTTGGCAACACGAAAATACCTATGATAAATGGTGCTGTTGCGATAGTCGTTCACATACCGTTAAGTTTTATTTTGTCGCGCTATATTGGCATTTTGGGTATTGCCCTTGGTGCAGCGGCGACCTTTTGCGTGTGCGGTCTTGCGATTATGTTTTCAGCACGTCGGTATGTTGCTGTTTCAGAAAAGGGGGATTTGGCTTTTTATCTTCGCCTTTCGCTTGCAAGTATATTGTCGGGGTTATGCATTATGTTGATGACACACTATTTCCATATGTCATCACTAGTAATATTCGTGCTGGATTCGTTGATTGTTTTTTCTGTTTTTGGCGCCTTGCTGTTTAATACGCTAAAGAAGGATTTGAGGACTCAAAGAGAGTTGAGGGCTGATGGCTGATGAGCGCTATTATTAAAAACCCGAATGCGTACAGGCTTGGGATTCTACGAGAAGTTGCAAATTTCTGTGAAGTTCATGACATAGCATGCCTTCTCACCTGGGGATCATTGCTTGGTGCCGTCAGAGAGGGTGGAATTATTCCATGGGATTATGATATCGACCTGATGATGCCCCGAGAGGATTACAAGCGTTTTGTCGAGACATTCCAATCTGAATCGGGTAGATATCAACTGTGGGATTCGGAAACGACACAAGATTTCAAGGGGAAACTCGGGCTTGTTGTTGATACGTGCACGGAGTGTGTGAACCTTAAATTGACGGAAAAGAGTCCAATAAAGCATCTTTCTGTGGAAATATATGTTTTCGATATTGCACCCTCGGACGAGAGAGAACGGGAGGCACTCCTGGTTAAAATGGGGAAGCTTTCGCAAATTAACAGGCTTAAAACGAGCTACTGGGCTTCTGGACGCTCGTTTATCAAAAATGTCGCTTCCTTGGTTTTGCGCACTGTATTAGCTCCAATTCCCGAATTACGAATGATGAGAAAGGCGATTGACAAGGTTGAGCCTGGCGCCAATGTGCAATATGCTTCGATAAACAGCATTAGACCATATTGTGAATTGTGTGTCCCCGCCTCTTTCTTCCGATCCACCGAAATTGTCAACTTTAGTGGTGTGGAGTGTCGTATTCCAAAAGACTATCATCCGTTTTTATCGTTTTTATACGGTGACTATATGACGCCACCTTCAGCCGAAGACAGGAAGTCGTCGGAAGCGCTTAGAGATGCCTGCGTTTACCGTGATATTCGAAATGAGTGATGCTGCTGCCATGCATCTATGATTGGTATTATATTAAGCTTGTCGATAACACCCCGCTCGATAAATAGAGGCATACTTGCGAAGTGGCAGCTCGTTTGCCTTATTCTGCTATAGTTTTAGTTAGAGTAGGTTCTATAGAGGGATGCCCATGAAACGCGTTATCACTTATGGTACATATGATTTATTGCACTACGGACATATTAATCTATTGAAGCGCGCAAAACAGCTCGGTGATTATCTGATTGTTGTTCTGTCGACGGATGAGTTTAACTTGAATATGAAGAATAAGAGATGTTATTTCTCTTACGAAGAACGCAAGAGTCTTCTTGAATCCATTCGCTATGTCGACTTGGTTATTCCAGAGACAAGCTGGGATCAGAAACGTTCCGATGTCCGCGAGTACCATATAGATACGTTTGTAATGGGTGATGATTGGACAGGGAAATTTGATTTTTTGAAGGACGAGGACTGCGAAGTCGTATATCTGCCGCGTACGCCTGAGATTTCGACCACGAAGATCAAGCAGGAGCTTTCGGTTCATCCCAAATAAACGTTCGAGTTTTGGGGTTGGTCAGAAGCTATTCTCAGAAATGACTCACTGCGCCTTAGAAAGAAGAGCAGATTGAGGGGCTAAAGCGCAACTTGACAGCATCGAGTGCATTGCCCGCGCTTACTCCGTTCTCGTCGCGACAACTCCCTTTCGAATTGTTTCCTGTTTCCGTTTGCCTATCAATCAAATCACGTGTATCTGATCTTCTTTTGGCGTGTCGACGCTAATCCTGCATCGACTTTCGGAGCTTCTAGTGAACACCTGATGTAGTTCTCGCGTATCCACACGATGTTTTCGGCTGCCGGCAGACTCAGCTACGCACGTTTAGGAACAGGCTCGATCATGTCCCAAATGTTGGTGTAAGAACCGTTTCGATTGAAACATAAGAAACGGTCATCGCCTAGAATCTTGAATTGCTGAAGTTCGAGATGAAAGGGATGACCGCAATGAACAGTTTAGAGCAGCAGCAAGCACTTTGCCAAGATTTACCGAGATTCGATGACGGGATGGTCAACATCCAAGAGCTCATCCGCATCATGGCCGAATCGCTTGTAAACGAGATAATGGACGCGCAGGCAGAAGACGCCTGCGCCGATGGCAACCGGAGAAACGGATATCGCGAGCGGATGCTTCACACCAGTGTTGGCACGATCAACCTGCGCATCCCAAAACTCAGGCGAGGCAGCTATTTCCCAGAGGATCTGATAGTGCGTTATTCACGGGTGGATCGTGCGGTAATCGCGGCGATATCGGAAATGGTGACAAATGGTGTGTCAACAAGGAAGGTCGAGCGCGTAGCTCACACTATGGGCATCGAGCGCATGAGCTCAAGCCAAGTGTCGCGGATCTGCGAGTCCTTGGATGGCATCGTGGCCGATTTGCAGAGCCGCGATCTTTCGGAGGTGGCATATCCCTACATCTGGCTCGATGCCACCTATATCAAATGCCGTGATGAAGGTCATGTCTCCTCTTGCGCCCTCGTTACCGCGATCGGTGTCGGCGCTGATGGTTATAGGCGCCTGCTGAGCCTTGATGCCATCGATACGGAGACCTATGCAGGCTGGATCTCATTCTTGAGGTCGCTTCGCGAGAGAGGGGTAGACGGTGTAGCCTGCGTGACCTCCGATGCCCATGAGGGATTGAGGCGTGCGATAGAGGAGGTCTTTCCAGGAGCTGCTTGGCAACGCTGCATCGTGCACTTGATGAGGAATGCCGCATCAAGTGCACCCACGAGGCAAAAGAGGGCGGCTGTGCTCGCCATCCTGCACGCCGTCTTCGACGAGCGCGACCCGGATCTCGTGCGCGAGCTCTACCATCTTGCATGCGAGGAGGTCTCCAGCTTCTGTCCGAAGGCGGCGGAGCTTTTGGAGGAGGCAGAGGCGGATGCCCTCGCCTATCTCGATTTTCCCTATGCCCACCACAGGCGCCTTCGCACCAACAACGTGCAGGAGCGTGCCAACCGCGAGCTCAAGAGGAAGAGCCGCGTAGTGCAGGTATTCCCATCCAGAAAGTCGCTGATCCGGATGCTGGGAGCCGTGTTCTCCGAGATGGACGAGGATTGGGCGAGCAGGAGATGGTTCACGGAGGAATCGATCGCTCAGGCAACGGCTCCGTCAAAGCCGACCGCTCCTGCGCCTGCATACGAGGGAACCGCCGAAGAGCATGCGAGGCGGATCATCGATGTCGTGGTCGCCGATAATCCGATTGGAAGGAGGGCCGCCTAGATGATGGGCTAGAATACGAACCAGATTCTAGGTGCCTACACCAACATTCGGGACACTACCACAGGCGGCAGTGTCTCGAAAATTGGTGTAATCGCCTAGAATCTGACTCGTATTTTGGACCATCTTTCAAGCCGCCTTCTTGCCAATTGGATTGTCCGCCATCGTCAGCCCCGTGATTTGCTCGGCATGCTCAGATGCCGCGCTCTCATACGAGGGATCGGGAGCCGACATCTTCACGGCTCTTTCCAACAATGCCACGGATGGCTCGGAAGTCTGCCTCCTGAATGTCTGACTCTCGTCCATCTCGAAACAGGGAGCACCCGAGCTCGCCTCGGACACGTCGAGGACCGTCGACGCCGTCGTGCACGCGCGTGACGAGCTTCTTGCGCTGGGAAGGCGCTACGACGTCCTCGTTTTGCTCCAGGTGACGAGTTCGCTTCGCACGGCCGATGACGTGGACGCCGCCCTAGAGATGTTCGTGCGGAAGGGCAGGGCCTCGCTCGTCACCGTGACGCCCGTGACGGAGCATCCCATCCACATGTGCACGATAGACGACGACGGCGTGCGCCACGCGCTGCTTCCGGGCGTCAACGGCACCGTGAGGCGCCAGGACATGCCGCCGGTCTACCGGGTGAACGGCGCGATCTACATCAACGACGCGAACGAGATCACCCTCGACACGAGCTTCAACGACAACGAGGTCGGGTTCGTCATGTCGGCCGGGCATTCCGTCGACGTCGACGACCTGGAGGACTTTGCGCGCGCAGAGCGGATGCTGGAAGCGAGGTAGGGTACGCTGATTTGCGCGAGATGCGTTCGGACATCTAACTGGATTGATCTCGTTCAAAGTGGGAGGGTGCGCGGTTGCCATGCAAGCTTTTCTGGGCTCCAATAGTAACTGTCAACCTGTTTTCTGATGGCAGGGTCAATACAAGTCTTCACCAACAGTTCCGCCGCCAGGATATCGTGATATTCCCTCGGCAACTTCGCTTCCTTTGCCTGTTTGGCGTGTGATCTGCTATAGACGCCGTCATGCCAGTTACGCGGTATTCTAAATTCGGTAGGTATGGCAAGATGTCGCGCACGCGCTTCGCCGTGAAGCCTCTCGGTGAGTCGTCTTCCCTCGAGTGCTTCTGTAGTTAGATACACTATAAGATCGACAAGATCACGAACCCTACTCGACTCTCTTCCGGCATAAAGCTGTAGTGTCGCGCAGACCTTATCCGCTATCGCATAGACGGCGGGGCAAACATAATAATCGAATGTGGGCAATCCGGAAATATCCAACCGATTTACCGGCGTGATGCGTTCTATATCGTCAGATGGCACTTGATCAACGACCAAGTCTACGGTTGCCTCGCCTTTCGATCTTGTGCCGTCAAGCACGATTTCGAAAGTCAGACGAAGCCCCTTACGATACTCCTGCCCCCGTGCTATCTGCTCCATGGATTTGAATAGAAACTCAATGTGGTCTCCAAGGTCGAGAGACGCGAGCCGTTTGAGCTCATCCGCGGCTTCTCTTATGTCTTCTCCCTTGTACAAGAAATCCGTGTCTCTTGTATATCGGGCATTGATAGTCCTTGCCAGGACGCTGCGCCCACCTTTCAGAACAAACTGCGGCTCATCTTGAGAGAAAACTCTTTCGAGTAGTCTGCCTACGTAAAAATCGTTGATGGCCCTGTTCGTATCTTGCCCAGATTGCCGTGCCTTTTCCTTTACGGCCATCTCGAGCGCGCGTCCCGATTTGTATGCTTGTTCAGCTTTATTGGTCATTTTCGGTCTCTTCGTTATCCGGAGGGGACGATTCTTCGTATTCCACATCTTCGCGCACGTCGAAATGAAGGCTTGCAATAGAGGCGGCGAGCACATCTGCAGCCTGCTTCGAGAGTTCATTCATCTCGGGAAGCACATGGAACGATTTGGAAATTGCCGGCAGGGTCATTTTGTTAATCGTGTCGCGCAACGTGTGTACGGCTGAGGTGTCAGCAAGCGTACGGAGGACGTTGCTCGTCAGGTTACTGTTTTCAGTGATTGGCGCGATGACCTCGGAGATGTCAAAGGCTGTCTTCATATTCTCAATAATCGACGGAGGGAGAAATGCATTTATTTTGTATGGGGAGTCTGCGAGCGTTCTGGATATTTGGATTGCAGATGCGTTTCTCGTGATAAGGCTCGATGCAAAGGCTTGCCCATCTCCTCGAGGGAAGCCGAAGCGCGCTGCCAGAGGGGATAGGAGCGTCGACATGCGATCGAGATTGAATCTGTGGAGCTGCTTGCGAGACGCGTCTTGCATAAATCTATCTACAAGATCGGGATCTTCGTTCAGCCTGAGAAGATCGTAAACGGTTCTTTCGTAGGTCGTTACAGGAAGCCCCCCTTCGCGCATTACGTCTTCCTCGTCGATTTTGCAAAGCAGAAACCGGACATCCTTTCTCGATGTCTGTTTTCTCTGATGGAGTATGAAGGTATAGGGTGAAGGGTGAAAATCCCCTGCACCCAGCAGGGCTGCGGCTGTTGTGCCTGCCACAATCGCGTCGAATGGCCTGGCCTTCAGGCGGTCTTCGGCTTTTCTTTTTGGATACACCGCAAGCCACGCCGTTTTGATTTCGATGTTTTCCGATTCGGCGCTTGATGTATAACGGTATACACCGTAAGTGACTGGTTCGATACGCTCGGCTTTGACCATGCGGGTAATTTGGTTTCTCCTGAGTCCAAGCTCCTGTGCTTGAGCGGACGTGAACATTCCCCACTGCGCGGCAGCAAGGTCGTAAAGCCCTGTTATGTAATCTATCGTACTCATGCTTATTTTGTTTACGTATATGTAAACGATTTCAGTATTATACTATTTGAATATGAAGCAACTCAATAAGAAAAGACAGAGGCGCGAATCATTTTATTCGCTACCTTTCTGACCATCTCCTGAGTCGTTCGAACTCAAAACTTGCATTAGCCTTTTAGAGTGAATGACACCCCTGTGTTCTTATGCAAAAGATTTGCGCTTTTAACAGTAATAGGGTGGTGAAAACAATGAATAGACAAACGCAGTCTTCAGTGGTTCCGATTGGCATCAGGCTGCCAGGCGCTGCATCCAATACGGCGTGGCAGGCGAAGAGATAGAAAACGACGTTCGTGACGATTTCGGCGATAGAGCCGATCTTGAAAGTAGTGTTAATACTGATGTTAATATTCGGGCATTTTTCGGCTCCATGCACGTTTTTCGGAGCCAAAGGCTGTAATATCGTGCTGGTCGTGTTCGGTGCAGATGCTCTCGGTCTCCTGTGCTTGTTTTTCACCCTGATGTTTGCCATGGCCTGGCTCCTTCCTATTATGAATTGGTGAAGCACTTTCGCTCCTTGTCTGCTTTATTTTATGAGTCAAGAGAAGCGGCGCAGTGCTCAAGCAGGCTTGGCAACATATGTATCACGCGGCGTTTTTTCCAAGCTGGATGCATCTTCGGAGACGTGCGTGGGAATAGAAAAAGAAGGCATCGTGCTAATTGCTCTGTAAATAATACGTTTCGTGAATTGCGTAATGTACACTCGACATTTCGCACCCTTCTCACCCCACGCTCATGGCCATATAGAACCTATCCGGTTCCAGCGCGTACAGCTCGTCGAAGAACTCCCTGCGCGTCGTGTTCCCGCCCGCTAGGTTCGTAATCCACGCATGGGGGAGGCTCGCGCAGAAGCGCGTGTCCGTATCGAGCTCGTCCGGCATCACCAGATGTGCGATCTCTCGCAGGCTCCCGCCTCTTAGCGGGTAGGCCGCCGTGTCTCTGACTCCCCGGCACAGCGCGATTCGCCATTCCATCTGCGGTGCGTACTTCTTGTTGATCATGTCCCAAATGTTGGTGTAAGAACCGTTTCGATTGAAACATAAGAAACGGTCATCGCCTAGAATCTTGAATTGCTGAAGTTCGAGATGAAAGGGATGACCGCAATGAACAGTTTAGAGCAGCAGCAAGCACTTTGCCAAGATTTACCGAGATTCGATGACGGGATGGTCAACATCCAAGAGCTCATCCGCATCATGGCCGAATCGCTTGTAAACGAGATAATGGACGCGCAGGCAGAAGACGCCTGCGCCGATGGCAACCGGAGAAACGGATATCGCGAGCGGATGCTTCACACCAGTGTTGGCACGATCAACCTGCGCATCCCAAAACTCAGGCGAGGCAGCTATTTCCCAGAGGATCTGATAGTGCGTTATTCACGGGTGGATCGTGCGGTAATCGCGGCGATATCGGAAATGGTGACAAATGGTGTGTCAACAAGGAAGGTCGAGCGCGTAGCTCACACTATGGGCATCGAGCGCATGAGCTCAAGCCAAGTGTCGCGGATCTGCGAGTCCTTGGATGGCATCGTGGCCGATTTGCAGAGCCGCGATCTTTCGGAGGTGGCATATCCCTACATCTGGCTCGATGCCACCTATATCAAATGCCGTGATGAAGGTCATGTCTCCTCTTGCGCCCTCGTTACCGCGATCGGTGTCGGCGCTGATGGTTATAGGCGCCTGCTGAGCCTTGATGCCATCGATACGGAGACCTATGCAGGCTGGATCTCATTCTTGAGGTCGCTTCGCGAGAGAGGGGTAGACGGTGTAGCCTGCGTGACCTCCGATGCCCATGAGGGATTGAGGCGTGCGATAGAGGAGGTCTTTCCAGGAGCTGCTTGGCAACGCTGCATCGTGCACTTGATGAGGAATGCCGCATCAAGTGCACCCACGAGGCAAAAGAGGGCGGCTGTGCTCGCCATCCTGCACGCCGTCTTCGACGAGCGCGACCCGGATCTCGTGCGCGAGCTCTACCATCTTGCATGCGAGGAGGTCTCCAGCTTCTGTCCGAAGGCGGCGGAGCTTTTGGAGGAGGCAGAGGCGGATGCCCTCGCCTATCTCGATTTTCCCTATGCCCACCACAGGCGCCTTCGCACCAACAACGTGCAGGAGCGTGCCAACCGCGAGCTCAAGAGGAAGAGCCGCGTAGTGCAGGTATTCCCATCCAGAAAGTCGCTGATCCGGATGCTGGGAGCCGTGTTCTCCGAGATGGACGAGGATTGGGCGAGCAGGAGATGGTTCACGGAGGAATCGATCGCTCAGGCAACGGCTCCGTCAAAGCCGACCGCTCCTGCGCCTGCATACGAGGGAACCGCCGAAGAGCATGCGAGGCGGATCATCGATGTCGTGGTCGCCGATAATCCGATTGGAAGGAGGGCCGCCTAGATGATGGGCTAGAATACGAACCAGATTCTAGGTGCCTACACCAACATTCGGGACACTACCTTCTTGTTCTTGTAGAACACGTCATGGGGAAAATCAGGCACGCCCTGCGGGAACACCGCATCTGCGTCCAGCGGTTCGCGATTGACGAGGAGGATGCTATGCGCGTTCCTCTCGCGTCCGGGCACGGGCTCGATGTCCCAATATGAGACGGGCGCGCAGTAGTAGTGAAGACGATGAAGCCTGGTGGCAAGGTCGATCCTGTCCACGAACGCCGGGAAATCGTCAATAGCGACGTAATAACCGCCGAGATTGTCCGGTGCGTGAGGCGATTCCATGCAGGCCCCGTCTTGCCCAAGCCGCGCCGTTTGCATGAAAAAGCAGCAGATGCTCGCATAGCTCAGCCCTGCAGGCAGGATGGCGGTTTTGTGCGCCTGCATGTCCTGCAGATCATCGGGCAGCGTGGGGATGCTCCCCGGCAGGACAAAGGCGCTTGCCCCCTCGAGCGGGTCGCGTTGGCTGTCCGTCCCGTTCCAGCGAAAATGGGCCACCGTGTTCATGTAGAGCGTCCCGTCGAGGAACTGCTCGGCATACACGCGTTTCGAGAACGCCTTGAGGATGCGAGTTGCGGTGGGGCGTCCTTCGTGTTTGGTCATGCTCGTTCCTTCATGATCCGGTTTCGATTGTCATCATCTGGGTCACTCGTAATAATGTCATGATTGAGGCACCTTCGGGCGCCTGATTGATGTATTGAAGACTCTAAATGTGACAACGCTTAGCTCAATAAGCAGAACTCTTTTGAAGTCGAGTTCTCTTTTCTGATTATTTTCGCTACACCAGCTGCTGCTTCGTTTGGCTCGCAAGCCCGCTTGGCACGCTGCCGTTACCCAAACCGCAAGGCCGCGGATGCTATCATGCTCCCGTACTGTATGAAGACGCTCATAAGCCGCTTGGGCGCAGCCAGAAGCGCCGGCGGATGTCATCGCGATAGCCAGAGGGTTGGTGGTGCACGATGATGGGAACCGAAAAGCTCAACAGGCGCTTCGTTGGCACGGCGCTCGTATCCGTGCTGCTCAGCCTGCTTCTTGCGCTGACTCCGGTGCTCGCTGTTGCCGAGCCCGCGAACGGGGGAGGAGCTTCTGCCGATGCGGCGGCCATTGCATCTGCATCGACAAGTCTGGTGACCGTCCCTGCAACGCAAACATCGACAGGCACAACATCGCTCAGGGCGACAGTCTCTTATGACTCGAACTTTGTCAAAGGCTCTGCCACGAGGTTCACCTTCAACGTTTCGGGTAATGCCAAGCCCCTGCTCTACAAGATTAACGCCTTTGAGATTCAGACGGCGAGCGGATGGTCGTCATTGGTGGATACGAGCAGGGGAGAGCTCTTCAAGTTTACGGATAAGAGCTATTTCGAAGAAGAGATATACACTTCGGGGAATTATCGCCTGTCGTTCTATGTGGCTGAGTACACCGATAACGGTGATGGGACAAAGACGTTCGAGCCCTATGTTCGCTTTGAGATTGCCTTTACCGTCGCGGAATCTGCCAGCTTTAAGTCGATGGACGCCATCATTAATGAGGTTGTCGGACAATGCAACAGCGAATGCGCGAAGCAAGGCGACACGAGTGATTACGCGAAGGCGCTCTGGCTCAACGACTGGGTCGTCGACAATACGGAATATGACCACTCGCTCACGTATATGAGCGCGGAGGGGGTCTTTGGCCGAGGCCTTGGAACCTGTGAGGCCTATCACGATGCCTACGTGCGCCTTTTGAACAAGGTGGGTATCGAAACGAGACGCGTCGACAGTTCTGGTGACACGCACGTGTGGACTGGTGTGAAGCTTGACGGCAAGTGGTACAACGTCGACACGACATGGAATGATCCGGGCTATACGGATTCCAACGTCGATCTAAAGCGCCTCTACTTCGCGCTCCCGACGGATGTCATGAAGCTGGTTCACACCCAATGGGATGGCACCTACTCTCTTGGGTATCCCAATCGCGCGGCATTTGACGCCGAATCCTACGAGGATAACTACTTCATCAGATCCGGTGAGATATCCAAGTTCACCAGGCCTTACCTCGAGGCGAGCGGCACGTATAGCGTGCGGACGCATCTTAATGCGCGCGAAACAAGCTTCACCATTCCTGTCGCGAGCAGCAGTTACAAGAACGTCATCTACAACCTCGTCGCCTATCAGCTCGGCAGGGAGAACTGGGGAAGCAATATCAGGCTCACCGCAACGTATTCGGATGGTGCATTGAACTTCAAGGTGTTTTATCTCGTCTCCATCGCCAACGCAAGCATCGCTTCGATTGAAACCCAGACCTACACCGGCAAGGCGCTCACGCCGAAGCCGACGGTCAAGGTGGGGTCGACCACCCTCAAGGAGGGCACCGACTACACGCTTTCCTACGCGAGCAACGTCAACGTCGGAAAGGCCACGGTCACCATAATGGGCAAGGGCAATTACACGGGCACGAAGACGGTGGCTTTCAAGATCGAGGCTCAGCCGGAC
>OGPU01001266.1_pt1 | contig 22537 bp, 20 predicted proteins | sample 1552991 | NCBI WGS metagenome assembly OGPU01 (sample SAMEA2580296, study PRJEB22360) | human gut metagenome | biome: human gut; feature: human-associated habitat; material: faeces | place: Denmark | collected 2008/2010 | reverse complement strand
CGGCAATACGCTTGAGGATCCTTAAAAGAAAGTCCAGTTTATCCTTCCCACTCCACTGGGAAGGGCCGCGTAACGGTCCAAGAAATCGTCCGCAGTCCCGGTCGCCGTTTGGGGGCGGATTGGCAACGCTCGCTGATTACGGTCTTGACCTGCGCTAGAATAGGGGCATCTGATTATCCGGGCGCATGGAGGTATGCGCCCGTATGTTGAGGAGGACTTTATGGCAACTGTTGCCGCACCTATCGACGCTACGTCGACCGCCGCTTGGAAGGCGCTCGAGGCCCATCAGGAGAAGCTCGAGGCCGAGGGTATCGACCTTAAGGCATGGTTCGCTGCCGATGCAGAGCGCGTGAACAAGCTGAGCTTTGACGCCGGCGACCTGCACTTCGACCTGTCCAAGAACCTGGTGACCGATGAGACCGTCAAGCTGCTGTGCGATCTTGCCCGCGAGGTGAAGCTCGAGGAGCGCCGCGACGCCATGTTCTCCGGCGAGCACATCAACACCACCGAGGACCGCGCCGTCCTGCACACCGCGCTTCGTCGTCCGGCAAGCGAGAAGGGCCAGCTCATCGTTGACGGCCAGGATGTCGTCGCCGACGTGCACGAGGTCCTCGACCGCATGTATGCGTTCGCCGAGCGCGTGCGCTCCGGTGAGTGGAAGGGCGTAACCGGTAAGAAGATCGAGCACCTGGTGTCCATCGGCATCGGTGGCTCCGATCTGGGCCCGGTCATGGCCTACGAGGCCCTGCGTCCCTACGCCGACGCCGGTATCGACTGCCGCTACATCTCCAACATCGACCCCAACGATCAGGCCGAGAAGCTCAAGGGTTTGGATCCCGAGACCACGCTCGTGATCATCGTCTCCAAGACCTTCACCACGCTCGAGACCCTCACCAACGCCCGCGAAGTCAAGACCTGGATGCTCGAGCAGCTCAAGGCTCAGGGCGCCATCGATGGCTCCGACGAGCAGAACGCCGAGGCCGTGGCAAAGCACTTCGTCGCCGTTTCCACCGCACTCGAGAAGGTTGAGGCCTTCGGTATCGACCCCGCTAACGCCTTTGGTTTCTGGAACTGGGTCGGCGGCCGCTACTCCGTCGACTCCGCCGTGGGCCTGTCGCTGATCGTCGTGCTCGGCCCCGAGCGCTTCCAGCAGTTCCTCGAGGGCTTCCATGCCATCGACGAGTACTTCTGCAACACGCCGCTCGAGAGCAACGCCGTCGCGCTGATGGGCCTGTTCAACGTCTGGTACGTCAACTTCTTCGGTTCCAAGAGCCATGCCGTGCTTCCGTACTGCCAGTATCTGCACCGCTTCCCGGCCTACCTGCAGCAGCTCACCATGGAGTCCAACGGCAAGCACGTCCGCTGGGACGGCAGCGCTGTGACCTCCGATACCGGTGAGATCTTCTGGGGCGAGCCCGGCACCAACGGCCAGCATGCCTTCTATCAGCTGCTGCACCAGGGCACCGTGGTGGTTCCGGCTGACTTCATTGCCTTCGCCAATACCGCCAACCCTGCGACCGATAGCGGTCAGGACGTGCATGAGCTGTTCCTGGGCAACTTCCTGGCCCAGACCAAGGCGCTCGCCTTTGGTAAGACGGCCGACGAGGTTCGTGCCGAGGGCACGCCCGAGCAGATCGTCCCGGCCCGCTGCTTTGAGGGCAACCGTCCGACGACCTCGATCTTCGGCGACACGTTGACCCCGTTCGCACTCGGCGAGCTCATCGCCCTGTACGAGCACATCACGTTTGTCGAGGGCACGGGCTGGGGCATTGCCTCCTACGACCAGTGGGGCGTCGAGCTGGGCAAGCAGCTTGCCAAGCAGATCACCCCGGCCTTCCACGACGACGCCGCCAAGGCCGAGCAGGACGCTTCGACCCAGGCGCTCATCGAGTTCTACCGCGCGCATCGCAAGTAGTCGCTGCTGTTAACGCATCGCGTCTTATAGTCAGGGGCCCGTATCCTATCGGATGCGGGCCCCTTTGCTTTGCCGTGGTCCCGGGGCGCACGGCCTTTGTGGAACATCGCCGGGGCGTCGCGCGCTGCGAGAACCCTGCGCCTAGATCTCGGCCTCCGCATGGCCTCGCTGCGCCTCGGGCAGCTCCCCGTAGAGCGGATGGTCTTCGAGCCTAAAGCGCTCGACCTGTTCGGGAGTGCGACCGCGTACAAAGAGCCACGAGCGATCAATCGGCGTCGCCATGAGCGTGCTGGGCAGCGCGTCGGCGCGGTCGGAAAACACCCGGGCACTCTCGGGATCCTGGAACGCCAGCACCAGATGCGTGTCGCAGTTGCCCATGATGGAGCGTGCGCGTGCCTCGCCATAGAGCGCATCGAGCTGGTTGGTCGACTGCAGCAGCAGCGTTGCCCAGATGTTGCGGCTTCGGATAATCGAGAGCACGTTGTCGATCTGGGGGATCTGCAGATTTGCGAAGTCATCGAGCATAAAGCGCACGGGCACGGGCAGGCTGCCGTCGGGCTGCCTATCGGCCTCACGAATGAGGCCCATAAACGCCTGCGAAATAAAGAGGCCGGTCAGCGGATCGAGATTGCGGTCAATATCGCTCACGGTTACAAACAGGGAGCAGGGGGTGTGTCCCATGGAAGCGAAGTCCACCTGATGGCACTCACGATAGAGCTGTGCCGCACCGTCGAATCCCAGACACATGACCTTTTCGGCAAGGATGCCGACGATGCTCGCGTGCATGCGCTCGGCATTTTGCGTAATGGCGTAGCGCCGCCATAGCGAGAGGGCATAGCTTTGGGGGTCGGTCGTGATCAGGTCGTCAAACAATCGACCCGTGGCACCGTCCTGCAGGTGCTCGACCAGCTTGATGACTGAGCTGATCGTCTGCTCGTCGGCGGGTAGCTGTTCGGTGACGTAGGCGATAAGACACGACAGCAGGTTTGCCGCCGCATGATCCCAAAAAGGCTGGTTGTTGTCCTCAATGGGGCAGATGGCCTTTGCCACCGAGAGGATGTCCTGCTGGTTGGGCCTGCCGTCCGCCTTGCGGCGAATGTGCCTCAGGGGGTTGTAGCCGCAGCGCTCGATGCCGGGCGCAAGGGCCGGGACGGTGTTGAGGTCGGCGAAGTTGAGACATTGCACGCGGTAACCGTGGGCTGCCAGCACGGGTCCCACTTCGCGACAGAGCGTGCCTTTGGTGTCGAGCACGATGTAGCTTGCGTTCATTTGCAGCAGGTTGGGCTTGAGGACGTTTCGGGTCTTGCCGGCTCCCGAGGGGCCGATTACAAGTGCATTGTTGTTGAGTCCCGTTTGGCGGGTGTCGCAGGAAAGCGTTCGATCCTTGGCGAGGATGGTGGACGATGCGGACTCAGACGCGGCGAGACGGCTGGCGAGGTTAGACATGGGCGACCTCCTTGGTGGTCGAGAGGATTTCGTGGGCAAAGCCGAGCTCGACGGCGCGCTCGGCCGAAAGGTAGGTGTCTTTTGCAGTGAGGGACTGGATGCGCTTGGGCGTGAGGCCGCTGCGGTCCGAGAGGATTTGCGTGAGGGTCTTGCGGGTCTGCATGAGACGCCGGCTGGTTTCCTGCAGCGCAAGTGCCGAGCCGCCTGCCCCCTGGGGGATTAGCGGGTCGTGAATCATGAGCTCTGCATGGGGCGCCATACGGCGATCGTCGCCGCCCATAAAGATCACGGCGCCCATGGACGCGGCGAATTCCAGGCAGACGGTGCGGATGGGGCACGATGCGAGGCGCATGGCGTCATAGATCGCAAGACCCGATCGCACGCTTCCGCCGGCGCTGGCGACAAATATGGTGATGGGGCGGCTGGGGTCGGTGGCATCGAGCAGGCGGATTTGCTGGCATAGGTCGTGGGCCATCGGGGTTTCGATGTTTCCCATGACGGAGAGCTCGCGACGGGCGAGCATCTCATCGTAAATGCTGGTGAGCGTGATACCTCGGGCGGATTCACGCATGGTGAGGGGGCTGATGATGGGGGAATGATTGGTGTCCATGAGGACTCCTTTCTGTTGGTTGTGTTGTGGGATAGGATTGTTGCCCGCGGAGGGGCTGGCGAGCTACAGGGTTCGTCCGAGCCTGAGATCGAGCTCGGTTGTGGGACAGGCTGCCTGTTCGTGCGGCTCGCAAGCGCCAAGGGCTCCAAAGCGATAGAGCGTTGCGGCGGGCGTGGTGTAGGCGAGCCGCAGCTGATGCTCGACAGGGGCACATCCGTCATTTTTGTAATGAGCCGCGTAGTACTGCGCAATGCTGGCGTTCATCTCGCTGCCATTGCGATGGCGCTCAAACTGGCGTCTGCAGGTCTCGATGATCTTTGCTACCGACTTGGGTGCCGTCGCGGGAACAAGGGCGAGATAGCCCTCAAATAGCTCGTTGATGCTCAGGAGGCACAGCAGGTCGATCAGCGTCCTTATGGCTGCTCCCTCGGCAGAAAAGTGCGCGGTCATGCGGTTATATCGGTTGCGGTCGACGATGGCCGCATGGGGTCTTGGAGTTTTCTGCCCCGTGGTCCCGGGCTTTTGCCGCGCCTGTGTATTGAGCTCGACGTTGCAGCGCTTGAGGCCGTCCAACGGAAGGAACAGTGCGGTGCGCAGGGTGTTCCGCTTGCTTTCGAGTTCATGACGCTCGTCGGGTTCCCATTCGAGCTTGAGTTTCGTGTCGAGTGCCGTAAGCATATGGGCTAGGCAGCCTACGGTAAGAACGTACGAATCGTTGTCGCGTTTTGGGGCATAGGGGTCTGTCAGCTTGCGAATGTCGGGGTCGCCCATGATCTTTGTGCAGCGCTTCAGCAGTTGAGGGTGGTCGGCCAAGATCGTCGCGAGCGGTAGCGACGCGTAGTTCTTGATGGTCGCGGCGGCAAAGGCGGCGTCATATTCGTTTGCATATGCTCGCTCAATGCGGGCATCCAGAATGCTTTTCTTATCGCCGTCTTCAGCGTGGTGGTTTGTCATAGCTTATCCAATCGGTTGATGTTCGTGCTGTTTGTTGATGTGTTGGTTGTCGTGAGTGATGTGCTTGCCGTGGGTGATGTGCTTGCCGTGGGTGATGTGCTGACGTTGGGGTGCTATGCGGTTTTCAATGAGCCCGTGAGGCAGTTGCTGCAGGGGCGGGATGGAACGGCCCATGCAAGGCGGAAGGCATCGTGCTCAAAATCGAGACAGCAATGCCCTGGGTGCCTCACATGTGGCAGTTACCTCATTAAGTTGTCATTGCGTTTGGGGCTGTACTTTGCCGATCTTCTTTCTCTTACACGCTAAAAACTGAAACTTCATATGCTCGATCTACTTAAAACCGCAACGGCGGTCTTTTATCAACTTATATGTCGGAACGTGTCTTTTCAAGTACTTTTTTGCGTTTGTTTCAAATGGGGTGGTTTTGCAACCGTCACGCGCCACGCTATACGAACGTGCCCCGGCTCGGATAAGATGGTGCGATCGAGTTCTACCGCGCTCACCGCAAGTAGTCTTTGTTGCTGAGATAGGTCATGGCCGAAAGGGGCCCGTATCCGTTGGGATACGGGCCCCTTGCTATTTGAATGGGCATGAGGGTGTATTGAGGGGGGGTGCCTGGCTGTCGGCATCCGCATGCGGCGCCATTTGCTGTCCGTAAATATACTTCTACGGCTAATTTCATACCACTTGTCGGAATGCGGACGCTGTCCTTGCGTATCGGGCGTACATTGAACGTGGTTTTTCGCTTGAAACCACGAATCGGTTGTCGGTCCTGAACAAGGAGGCCCAGCATGACGCTTGCCAAGCCCATCAATAAATACATCGACTATATCGATGCCCCCGAGGACACATTTGAGCAGTATGTCGAGAAGGCGGTAAAGTACAACTTCCGTTGTGTATTTGCGAACCTGCAGGAGTACGAGACGGGCCGCGCCATGCTCGAGGGCTCTGACATCATTCTTGCCGGCGCTATCGACTTTCCCCGGGGCGCTATGACGCTTGAGGAGAAGCTTGCGAGGTTTGAGGAATACGCTGTGTGCGGCTTTACCGAGATTGACTACGTTTTGAATCAGGAGTCGGTCGAGAACCGCGATTTTGATGCCATCGAGCGCGAGATGACTGCCATTGCTGATTTTTGTCGCGCGCATGGCATCACTGACAAGGTGATTGTCGAGATGTGCAAGCTGGACGGCGACGATGCCGCCAAGCGTCGCGTCTGTGAGATTGCGCTGGAGGCTAAGCCGGGATTCCTTAAGACATCGACTGGCAGAAGCTTTGGCGGCGCTAAGCTCGAAGACGTGCGGCTGATGCACGAGGTGCTCGGCGATGCCGTGGCAATTAAGGCGGCGGGCGGTATCCATAATTACGAAGAGGCTTGTGCATTCATCGAGGCCGGCGCCAGCGCGTTGGGTGCATCGGCGGGCATCGCGATCGTCGAGGGTGCACCGACGGAGGAGCGTCGCTAGCAGACGTATTTGACCTGAGCGATAAAGCTTCACGACCACGCACCGTTCATGTTTGGGACAATATGACATTTTTCCCGTTGCAGACAGAGTCGCCGTGGGTGTTCTGTATGATGGCTCAGACAAGGTTGTTCAATGACGGGGAGGCATATATGGCTATCAAAGCCATCGCAATGGATATCGACGGTACGCTCACCAACGACCAAAAGGTCATCAGCCCGCGTACGCGCGAGAAGCTGCTCGCGGCGCAGGAGTCGGGCATTAAGCTCATCTTGGCTTCGGGCCGTCCCGCATGGGGACTGCACGCCTTGGCGCAGGAGCTCGACCTTCAAAACCATGACGGTCTGCTAGTTGCCTTTAATGGTGCGCATGTGGTCGACGCTCAGACCGATGAGGTCCTTTTTGACCAGGCCATGCCGGCTGACGAGCTGCACCGTCTGATTGATCATCTGCGCAATTTCGACGTGATCCCTATGATTTCGCTCGGTCGCGATCTGCATGTCGAGGATTCGTATCGCTGCATGATTACGCTGCCGGATGGCTCGCAGAAAAACATCGTCAAATACGAGCGCGATGCGTGCGACCTTAAGATCCGCGAGGTCGAGAGCTTGCATGAGGTCGCGGACGCTTATCCCGTGGACAAGCTGCTGACGGCGGGCGATCCGGCCTACCTGCAGGCGCATTACGAGGAGATGTATGCGCCCTTTACCCAGACGCTTTCGGGCATGTTTACGGCCGACTGGTACTTTGAGTACACGGCGCCTGGTATCGACAAGGCCCGCGCGCTCGAGGGCGCCCTGCCCAAGCTCGGTATCGATGCCAGCGAGGTCGTATCGTTTGGTGACGGCCAGAACGACAAGTCCATGATTGAGTGGGCCGGCACCGGTGTTGCCATGGGCAACGCAGTCGATGAGGTTAAGGCGGTAGCCCAGATGGTGACCTCCAATAACAACGAAGACGGTATTGCGGTGGCGTTGGATAAGCTGCTGGGTTAGAATCGCCGATAATGCATGGTTCGGGCGCCTGCTTACAGGCGCCCTTTTGTTAGGGAGGGTGCCGTGTCCGCATTTCCGTTTGACGCCGTTATCTTTGACATGGACGGCGTTTTAGTCGACACCGAGTTTTACTATCAAAAGGAACTCGAGAAGTTTATCGATTACCTGCAGATTTCTGTGACGCGCGACGAGCTTAATGCGATTGTTGGTTCATCGCACCGTGATTTTCAGCAGGTGCTCGTCGATTGGCATGAGCGTGCGGGTCTGGGCAAGCTCAGCGTCGAGGCTGCCGAGGCACGCTATGAGGTGTGGGCGAGCGCGTATTCCTGCGACTATAGAAAACTGCTCAACCCCGGCGTTGCCGAGACGCTAGCGGGGCTGAAAGAACGTGGGGTTCGCGTTGCGCTGGCATCGTCGTCTCCTCTCAACAATATCGAAGAGGTGCTGGGTACCTGCGGCATTCGTGAATACTTTGAGTTTTTGGTCTCGGGCGAGCAGTTCAAGCGCAGCAAGCCCGATCCTGATATCTATCTGCATGCTATAGATCGTTTGGGATTGCCCGCGGATCGCTGTTGCTGTGTGGAGGACTCTCTGTATGGCATCACTGCCGGCAAGCGAGCCGGCCTGACGGTCATTGCCAAGCGCGAGGAACGCTTCGGCTTTAGCCAGGATGCCGCGGACAAGATTATCGACCAGCTGCCGGAGCTGCTCGCGCTTTCTTAAGAGCGCGTTAGTTGCGCGTTTTTCGGGTCTGATGAGTAAATACCCGACATTTTGGTGCGGCAGCAAGCATACTTTATGCCAAAGCGGGCTCAAGGGCTTGTTGAATGCCCTTGAGCCCGCTTTAGAATTAATTGTGCTGGGAGAGGGTATATGCCACCGACTGAAGGACTAACTGACGGTAAAGCTGCGATACCGCTGTACCAACAGGTTATCGATATCATCAAAAACGAAATCAACTCCGGTGCCTACAAGGCGGGCGAGCGGATTCCCAACGAATTTGAATTAGCTGAAAGCTATAAAGTTGGCCGTGTTACCGTGCGGCGCGCTATTGAGGAGCTTGTCCAGCAGGGCTATCTAACGAAGCGACAGGGGAAAGGCACGTTTGTCAATGCCCCCAAGCTTAAGCGCAAGATTCGCCAGAAGGATGACGTCCAGAGTTTTTCGGACGCATGCCGCGTTAACGGAATGGAACCGGGGGCGTGTGTCATTTCGAGAAAGATACTGCCGGCGGATTCCACCGAAGCACAGTTCTTTGGTGTTCCCGTTGGAACTGACTTGATTTGCGTTGAGCGCGTGCGTACTGCCGATGGCGTCCCTGTCATGCTCGAGAACAACATATACGTTTACGAGGACAACGCCTATCTATCAACGGCACCTCTATCTAACCAATCCATTTTTGAGTTCGTGCGCAACCGGACGGGCCGCACGCCCGCGTTTACCGGCCCGTGCACACTCGAGATCGCGTGCGCGTCGCCCGAGGTCGCTCGACTGTTGGCAGTTCCCGTTGGCGAACCCTTGTTTTATATGGAAGCCTTCTTTTTCGATGAGCAGCGGCGGCCGTTTATCATCGGTCGTCAGCGAATCGTTGGGTCTCGCTACGTTTTTGACATCTAGGACATTGCGAATGGAAGCGCCCGGTGGATCATCTCACCGGGCGTTTCCATACCGTTCACGGCGCAAACGCAACCGTTCAACCACGTTGCGGCAATCAGTTTGAAATTATCTTGATGAAGGAAAAAGCTGCTGGTAATCTATGGGACGTCATAGAACGTTTGCATTGTGCAAACGTTGAAGCGAGATGCGATGCAGTCTCGAGTTCTTTGGGGGTATCTATGTCAGATACGAAGGCGAAGAAGACAAACAGACGTTTTAAGTTCAAATTACCGCATGTCTATACGATCATGTTCTTGCTGATCGTTGTCTTTGCGGTCCTGACTTGGATCGTTCCCTCTGGCCAGTATCAGCGCAAGACGATTTCGACAGCGGCGGGCGAGCGTGAAGTCGCCGTTGCTGGAACCTATGAACAGGTCGATAAGAACTACACCGATTCCGAGACCGGCGAGACCATCAATCTGGGCCAGGATATCTTCGCGGTTCTGCAAGCGCCCACCAAGGGTATCCAGGAGGCTGCCGACGTCGTTGCGTTCGTCTTATTGATTGGCGGATCGTTCGCAATCATCACCAAGACCAACGCTTTGAATGCCGGCATGAGCCGTGTGGTTAAAAAGCTCAAGAACAAGGACATCCTTATCATTCCCATCACGATGACGCTGCTGTCCATTTGCGGCACTACGTTTGGTATGTCTGAGGAAGCCCTGCCGTTCTATGCCATCTTCATTCCCATCATGATGGGTATCGGCTATGACTCGATGACGGCATTCATCATCTGCTTCCTTGGTCCCAACCTGGGATATTGTGCTTCGACCATCGACCCGTTTAATGTTTTGATCGCCCAAGGCATCATTGGCATCGAGGGCAATCCGCAACTGTGGCTGCGCGCCGTTTCTTGGGTCATCTTCACTGCCGTCGGTATCGCATGGGCCATGCGCTACGCCATGCGCGTCAAGAAAAACCCCGAGTCGTCCATTACGTACGAGGACGATAAGCTCAAGCGTATTGAGTTTTCCGTGACCGATGCCTCCATCGAGGAAGAGTTCACTATCCGTCAGAAGCTCGTGCTTATCGATTTTGCCTGCGGTATGGGCATTATCGTCTGGGGTCTTGTTACCCAGGGCTGGTACATGAATGAGATTTCCGCCGTGTTCCTTGGCATGGGCTTGCTTGCCGGTATCCTGGGCGGTCTTGACCAGCAGACGATCGCTGAGGAGTTCGTTAAGGGTCTCGCCGACTTTGCGTACGCTGCCATCGTTATCGGTATCGCTCGCGGTATTCTGGTCATCGCCGAGGGTGGCATGATCATCGACACCATCCTCCAGGCGCTTGCTACTGCGCTCGCCGGTGCACCCGCCGCCGTCTACACCACGTTTATGTATATCGTCCTTGGCCTGCTCTCTTTGCTGGTTCCCTCGAGTTCTGGCCTGGCGGCGCTCACCATGCCCGTTATGGGCTCCCTGACCGAGCTCATGGGCCTCAATCCCGAGGCGGCCGTCACCGCGCTCCAGTTTGCCAACCAGACCATCAACACCATCAGCCCCGTGGCGGGCATGACGGTCGCCGGCCTTGCCGTGGCTAAGATTTCGTTTGGCCAATGGTGGAAGACCATTTGGAAGTTCTTCATCTTCATGGTCGTCTTTGGCCTGATCGTAACGGCAATCTCTGGCATGCTTCCGGCGTAGGTGGTTGTGATGTCTGATCGTTTGACGGTCCTGACGTCTAAGAGCGTCTTTACCGGTACGGGGGACCAGCCGTTTGAAGGTTTCGTAGCGGTCCGTGGCAATCGAATTGAGGCGGTTGGCGCCAAGTGTGAGGTAGCTTCGTATTTGACCCAGGCGGACGAGGTAGTTGACCTGGGCGACCGCACCGTCATGCCCGGCCTGATCGATGTGCATACCTTCTATACGGGCTGGGCACTGCGGACGTTGGGGTCTGATCTGTCCGGCATCGCTGATGCCAAAGAGGCCGTGTCGCTCTTGCGTGCATGGAAAGAAGATCATCCGGATTGCGCGGCGGCTTTTGGCCACAACCTGCCCGAAACGTTGGCATCGGTTGCCGAGAACGCAAATACGGCAGCTGTGCTTGACGATTGTTTTGGCGATATCCCCGTCGTCTGCTTTACACCGGGTGCGGAGACCTGCGTTCTCAATGCTGCCGCCAGTGCGCGATACGGCTTTACACCGCAGGCGTGCTATGCCGAGAAGATCTGGCGCATGATAAGCGATTTCCTCGCGCTGCCCGAGGTACGTGCGGGGTATTCGGACTACATGAGCATGCTTAACGAGCGCGGCGTTACCGCCATCAAGGAGATGGCGTTTGATGACTACTACGGCTTTGCCGACGAAATGGCTCGCCGTGAGGAATCTGGTGAGCTGACGGTTCGCGTCTCTATGATGTCGCAGCCGGTGGGAGCTGGTGCAAATCTGGCATATGCCCGCAGCGCACGCGAGCGCTTCCGGGGACCGTTCGTTCGCTTTTCCGGCTTCAACCGTATGACCGATCGCGGCGTATGGGCGGGGCTTGCCGAGATGATTGACCCCTATGAAGACACGGCCGATGCGGGCGCTGCCGGCAAGACGGTCGTCGAGGAGCCAGAGTGGGATCTGATTGAGAACGAGCTGCGTGCAATTGATGCTGACGGCTTCCGGTATTCCTTGCATTGCCAGGGCGATGGCGCCGTTTGCCGCACCGTGGCGCTCTATGCCTCGCTGCCTCGAGATGAGCATGGACGGATGCTTCGCCGCCATGCGATTACCGATCTCGAGAACTCTGACCCGACCGATCTTGTCGAGTTTGGCAAGTTAGGTGGAATTTGCGAGGTTTATCCGCAGATTCTGACGCTAGATCGGCGCGAGGATTGCTTGTCGATGATGCGTCGACAAATTGGTGAGACGCGACTTTTGCACAGCTGGAATCGCCGCGGCATGGAAGATTCCGGATGCACAGTGTGCTGTGGCACGGATTTGCCGCTGTTGATTCCGAGCTTGGGCGAGTCAATCTACAGCGCGTGCGGCGGATACTTCGACGATGGACTGCCCGTGAATGAGACCAACGCGCTGACGCTTGTCGAGCTCTTGCGCGCTTGGACTGCCGGGGGCGCGTACGATCTGATGCGCGAAGACGAGCTGGGTACGCTTGAGGTTGGCAAGCTTGCCGATATCTGCGTGCTCGATCGGGATGTGTTCGACCTCGATTATCACGACGCACGCGATCTTGCGGTTGATATGACGATGTCGGACGGACAAATCGTGTTCGATCGAAATAAGGAGGCATAAGATGTCTGAATCCAAACCGACGCTGCGCCGCGAGCAGATTGCGGGCATGAATATCCACTACATCATGTGGTCGCTCGATTACTTCCTTGATGTGCAGCAGCGTTTGGGCTTTGAGTCCATTGAGCTGTGGTGCGCGGAGCCGCATGTGACGCTCGACCATACGGGCTACTTTGAGGCTGAGGCCCTGGCGAAAAAGGCTGCAGACCGTGGGCTTAGGTATCGCACTCTGTGCCCCGAGAATGTTGTCTATCCTTGGCAGTACTGCGCGCGCAAGCCGCTACATGAACAGCGCAGCCTGGCGTACTTTAAGCACGGCATTGAGCTTGCCGAGGTACTTGGGTGCGACCGTATGTCCATCAACTCGGGCTGGGGCGACTGGGACGAGGACCGCGAGGAAGCCTGGAAGCGCAGCCGCGAGCACTTGTCCATTCTGGCGGAGTATGCCGGCGAGCACGGTCTGGTGCTTACGATGGAAAGCCTGCGTCCCGAGGAGAGCAACCTTGTGACGACGGTTTCCGATGCGAAGCGCATGATTGACGAGGTCGCGAGCCCGTACTTACAGCCCATGGTTGATACAACCGCGATGGGCGTTGCTGGCGAGACGCTCGAGGACTGGTTTGCCACCTTTGGTGATGGGGCAATTCACGAGATGCACTTTATCGACGGTGACCCGTATGGCCATCTGGTGTGGGGCGATGGCAAGCACGATATGGACGCCTTCGTTGCCACACTCAACGCCCATGGTTTCGACGGCATGCTGGGCCAGGAGATCACGGACGGTCGTTACTACGATGACCCGGCGGCGGCAGATGCCAAGAACATGGCCGCATTCGAGAAATATCTGATTGACTAAAACAACTATCGGCCACGCAACCAACGTCATTGATTGCGGCCAAACAAGAAAGGAACTGGATATGAACGCACACGATCTGATCAAAGAGGCAATTGCCGAGAAGGGCAAGTTCGACAGCGTCTACTGGATTGCTTGCGGCGGCTCCATGATCGATTTGATCCCGGCTCATGAGCTTCTGCAGCGCGAGGCAACCACCTTCACTTCGTATATCTATACGGCTCGCGAGTTCGATATCATGCGTCCGCGTCGTCTGGGCGAGAAGTCCCTGGTCATCGCTTGTAGCCATAGTGGCAACACTCCCGAGGTCGTCGAGGGCTGTGAGATTGCCCTTGCTGCCGGCGCTACGGTGATCGCCCAGACCGACAACGCTGGATCTAAGATCGACTCCGGCAAGTGGACCACGTGGGTCTACCCGTGGGGCGAGGGCGTGCCGCAGGCCGAGGTCCCCGCTGGCATTTCGCTGTCGCTTGCGGCCGAGCTGCTCGATCAGCAGGAGGGCTACGCCGATCTTGCCGATATGTATGCCGGTATCGCCGAGATGGATAAGATTCTTCCCCCGGCACGTGAGAAGGTAAATGCCGAGCTGGGCGATCGTTTTGCCAAGCTTTGCCAGGAGCACGAGTTCTTCTATATTCTGGGCAGCGGTCCCAACTTTAGCCAGACCTACGGTTTCGCTATCTGCTCTCTTATGGAGATGCAGTGGCAGCACTGCAGCTACATCCACTCTGCCGAGTACTTCCATGGCCCCTTCGAGGCTACTCAGGATGGCGTTTTTTACTTCCTGCAGATGGGCTCCAGCGAGTGCCGTGCTATGGACGAGCGCGCCCTGGCGTTCCTTAAGACGCATACCGATACGCTGATGGTGCTCGATGCCAAGGAGTACGGTATGGAAGCCGTGCCGGCGAGCGTCCGTGCCTATCTGGACCCGGTGCTGTTCTACGCCATGAACTGCGAGCTGCGTGCTGCACGCGGCAAGGTGTTTGATCACGATCCCGATTTCCGTCGCTATATGGGTGTTGTCGAGTACTAGAAGGGTAAATACCATGGCATTTAACGTTAACGCGCTTGGATTTGGCGACAACGTCGTCGATCGCTACGAGCATATCCACACCATGTATCCTGGCGGCAACGCGGTGAACTTCGCCGTTTATGCCAAGAAATGCGGTGCCGCACGCTCCGCATACATGGGCATTTTTGGCAATGACGCCGCTGCCGAGCATGTCATTGCAAGCCTCGAGGATGAGGGTATCGAGCTTGACAAGTGCGAGCAGATGATTGGCGAGAACGGAGCGGCTCGCGTGACCGTCGTTGACGGTGACCGTGTCTTCCTTGGCTCCAACGAGGGCGGTATCCGTGGCGATGCGCGCTATGTCCTCGATCGCTTTGACCTTTCGTACATGAAGCAGTTCGATGTGGTTCATTCGGGCAACTATTGCTTTACCGAGCGCGAGCTGCCCAAGTTGAAGGCTGCGGGCGTCACGGTCTCTTTTGACTTTTCGGACGACTCTACCGACGAGTACTACGAGCAGATTGCGCCCTACGTCGATTTCGCTTTCTTTAGTGCGGCGGATGCTGCGAGTGAGGATGAGATTCGCGAGCGTCTGGCATGGGTGAAGGGCCTGGGTCCGCGTTTTGTGTCGGCTACGGCGGGCGCCGAGGGCTGCATTGCTTACGACGGCGATCGTTATTACCGCCAGCTGGCTAAACCGGTAACGGACATGAAGGACACCATGGGGGCGGGCGACTCGTTCCTTACCTCGTTTTTGATGTGCTATCTCGATTCCGCCAAGCGTGGTGAAGATGGCGCCGAGGCCATCGAGCGCGCGCTCGACTTTGCTGCCGGGTTTGCTTCGACCGTGTGCGGCATGGAAGGTTCTTGGGGCCACGGAGCACCAATCGTCGAATAGCCGAGCGGTCCCGGGGAGGTGCAGGCGCCTCCTCGGGACCCGGTGTGCAAAAAATGCCAAATATGAGTACTGTGACTAATTTAGTCGCAGCAAAATCAACCCCTTCAGACGTGATTTGAGCGTCTGGAGGGGTTTAAGATTTGCGAAAACGCAGGATGAATGACTGTAAAAGCTTTAATTAGCGGACAATCGGGGATTATTCTGGCGGTTGGAAAGTTAAAAGAAATGTATCCATTCCGGTAGCAGTACTCATATTTGGCATTTTTTGCACACCAGGGGTTAGCGAAGGTCAAAAACAGAGCGCGCATTTGTTAAAACTATCGACTCGATGCGCTTTGCGTCGCAGTTTTTGAGCGAGGTGATGCGTTCTGAGGTCCTTGTGAGCGACCTGATGAGCGACTGCGTGCTTGTTTCTGTGTTTGGCTCGGCCGGTGCATCGGTCTCGAGCAGTAGGCGGTCGAGTGGAATCTGTCGTGCGTATTCGCGACCGCGCTTGGTCGCGAGCATGCGTTCGTTGACGGAAAAATAGCAGCCCGCATTACGCGCGCGGGTGAGTTCGTCCGAAGTGCCGCTAAACCAGTGGAAGATGATAGCGGGGGAGTCGGGGTTTGGGATGAGTAGTCTATGCGATTCGAGGACGTCCAGTACGGCTCCTGCCGAACGAACGGCGTGAATTGATATCACGCGCCCGGTAAGAGGATGCTGCACGAGCGCATCGCAGAGCCGGTTAAGTGCCTGTATTTGTAGCGGCTCACTTCCAGCAAAGCGCGCGGAAAAGTCGAGTCCGACTTCGCCGATGTAGCGTTCTTGGGCAGCAACTTCGCAAAGCAGATTGACTTCGGCAAAACCGCAGTGGCCATCGGCGAGCCACCAGGGGTGAAGCCCAACGCCGGCGATGATGCCCGGGTGGCGACGAGCGCGCTCGTTTGCGGCCGAAAAGTCGCGTGGATCGATGCCGCAGTCAAATAGACCCAAGCCCAGCGCCGTCGCCTCATCGGCAACGGCGTCCGGGTGGGCCATTAAATCAAGATGGCAGTGTGCATCAAATAACCGGGGCTCCATCTCGGCGCGCTCCGCTAGTCTAGGCGCTGGCCATCGGTGCGCACGCGCTCGATGCCGCGGCCGCTGATCTGGCGGATAACCTCGCCGGCGATCATCTGACCCATGATGGGCGGCATAAAGCTGGCGGTTCCCAGCTCGGTGCGCTCGTGGATGTTGGAAGGATCGCGGGGCTGTGTCTTAACCGATTCCTCGCAGCTAAACAGTACATGCAGGCTCTTGATTCCGCGCTTCTTGCATTCTTTGCGCATAATGCGGCTCATGGGGTCACGCACCGTATCGAAGATGTCGGCAAAGCGGAGGCACTCGGGATGGAGCTTGTTGGCCCCGCCCATGGAGCTAACCAAACGAATGCCGTGGTCCTGAGCGTATTTGGCAATGGTGAGCTTGGCCGAGATGGTGTCGATGGCGTCGACGACGTAGTCGAGCTTGCCGTCCGTCTGCTCCAAAACGCTCGCGAAGAAATCATCGATGTTGTCGCTCAGCAAGTATTCGGTGCGCTTGATGACGGTGGCGGCGGGATTGATGTCGTGGATCATGGCCTCCATCACGTCAACCTTGCGCTTGCCGACGGTGCTGTGAAAGGCGATGGCCTGGCGATTGATATTGCTGGGCGCGATGATGTCCTTATCCAGAATGACGAAATGACCAATGCCGCCGCGGGCGAGTGCCTCGCAGCAGTTGGAGCCCACGCCTCCGCAGCCGAGCACTAGCACCGTAGCATCGGCGAGCTTATCGAGTGCCTCGCGGCCCATGATAATCTCGAGCTTGGTGTCGCGTGTCTCGATGGCGGCTGCGGCTGTGGTTTCGGTCATAGATATCCTCCGATGGGGAGTCGGTCGTGTTTTAGCTATCGCCATTATAGGTATTATTGCGATTCCATTTGAGCCCTTGGGCTTGTTGAAATGGGATCGGGATTCGCATAAGATTGAAGCAGATGGCACCCGTTGCAGCGGGTTGGCCAACTCCGAAACACGTTTATGGCGTGAGAAGTGGCCGTCTTCGCATTACGCGGGGGCGGCTATTTCATTCGACCTCCAATGTGGATGCCGAGCTTCACAGCCGCGATTACAAGCAATAACAACGTCAGGACATCGTCAATACTCATAGTCCATCTCCTTCTCGGGTAGAGGGAGCTGGCCCATCTGCTTCAACTTCCATTGTAGCTAAATACGAACAAATGTTCTATAGATGTTCCTGTATTAGATAGTTAGACAAACATCTAAATATCGAGTATAGTGTGCACGTCATGAGAGATGATGAGAGGAGGTCTTATGCCGGGAGAGGGTTTTAAGGCGCTGGCCGATCCTACACGGCGTCACATTTTGGAACTGCTGCGCGAGGGCAATTGCACGGCGGGGGAGCTTGCCGAGCATTTCGATATCAGTAAGCCGTCGCTGAGCCATCACTTGGCGACGCTCAAAAACGCCGGGTTGGTGACCGACGAACGTCATGGCCAAAACATCGTTTACAGCTTAAACACCACCGTCATGCAGGACTTGATCGGTTGGTTTATGGGCTTTACAAACACGGAAGGTGATAAGGATGAATAACGAAAACAAGGGCATTCACCCCACGGGGGTATCGTCGCGCGTGTGGATTGCGCTGGTTGTTCTGTGCGTCGCCAATGTCGTAGTGCACCTCATGGTGATGCCGAGCTTGCCTGCACGGATTCCCACGCACTGGGGCGCGAACGGCGCTGTCGACGGTTGGGGTCCTAGCTGGATGGCATCGGCGCTCGGCGCGTTGCCGCTGGCGCTTCTCGCAATGTTCCGCGCGGTGCCGCGCATCGATCCCAAAGGTGAGGCATATCGAACCTCGGGCAAGTTCTATCAGGGCTTCGTAATCGCCTTTACCTTGTTCATGTGTGCCGTAAGCTGGCTGGGAGAACTTACGGTCTGGGGCGTGGTGCCGGCGGTCGGTTCGGTCAACGTGCTGATTTCCGGTGTTGTCGGTTTGCTGTTCATCGGCGTAGGCAACTACTTGCCACGTGTGAAGCAGAACTATACGTTCGGCATCAAGACACCTTGGGCGCTTGCCGATCCCGAGAACTGGCGCCGTACGCAGCGTTTTGGTGGCGCCTGCTTTATGGTGCTGGGCTTTGGCCTGATTGTGATGGGCGTGGCAGGCAGCGTGCTTTCGAGTGAAGTCGTCGCCGCGGTGATTGCGGTTCTGGCGTTTGGTTCGGTTGGAGCCGTCTACGTCTACTCGTATCTGCTGTGGCGCAAATCGCAGCGAGCCGCTCGCTAAGGTTGCGGAAAACTAGCGTACGCAGTTCATAGTATGTTCCGGGGGAACTTTTCCCAGGTAGTATTAGGGGGTATGGGCAACCATGCCCCTTTTTCGTTACGTTTCAGAGCTGGTTTTTCCATTTCGTTTCCACTTAGGCGAAACAAGAATAGGGAAACAGCAGGTAGAAAGGATAAAACAGGCAAATGGCGGAGTTTATCTACCAGATGTATCAGGCTCGTAAGGCCCATGGCGACAAGGTAATCCTTGACGACGTGACCCTGAGCTTCTACCCCGGTGCCAAGATCGGCGTCGTGGGCCCCAATGGTATGGGCAAGTCGACCCTGCTCAAGGTCATGGCCGGCATCGAGGAGGTCTCCAACGGCGATGCCAGGCTCACCCCCGGCTACACCGTGGGCATCCTGCAGCAGGAGCCGCCGCTCGACGATGACAAGACCGTCATCGAGAACGTGCGCATGGCATTTGGCGACATGATCGCCAAGGTCGATCGCTTCAACAAGATCGGCGAGGAGATGTGCGACCCGGATTGCGACATGGACGCCCTCATGGCCGAGATGGGAAAGCTCCAGGACGAGATCGACGCCGCCGACGGCTGGGATATCGATTCCAAGCTCGGCCAGGCCATGGACGCCCTGCAGCTGCCCGATTCCGACATGCCGGTCAACGTACTTTCCGGCGGCGAGCGCCGTCGCGTGGCCCTGTGCAAGCTGCTGCTCGAAGCTCCCGACCTGCTGCTGCTCGACGAGCCCACGAACCATCTGGACGCCGAGTCGATCCTGTGGCTCGAGCACTTCCTGCACAACTACCAGGGCGCGGTGCTTGCCGTCACACACGATCGCTACTTCCTGGATAACGTTGCCGAGTGGATCTGCGAGGTCGACCGCGGCCACCTCTATCCCTACAAGGGCAACTACTCCACGTATCTGGAGACCAAGGCCGCGCGCATCGAGGCACAGGGCAACCGCGACGCCAAGCTCGCCAAGCGCATGGAGGCCGAGCTCGAGTGGGTACGCAGCTCGCCCAAGGCTCGCCAGGCCAAGAACAAGGCTCGTCTGGCTCGCTACGAGGAGATGGAGGCCGAGGCCCGCGCAAGCCAGAAGCTCGACTGGACCGACATCCGCATCCCTGTGGGCCCGCGTCTGGGCAACAAGGTACTCGAGGCCCATCACCTGCACAAGGAGTTCGATGGCCGTGTGCTCATCGACGACCTATCATTCACCCTGCCGCGCAACGGCATCGTGGGCGTCATCGGCCCCAACGGTGTCGGTAAGACCACGCTGTTCAAGACGATTGTGGGTCTGGAGCCGCTGACTTCGGGCGAGCTCGAGGTGGGCGAGACCGTCAAGATTTCTTACGTCGACCAGAACCGTTCCGGCATCGACCCCGATAAGAACCTGTGGGAGGTCGTCTCGGATGGCCTGGACCACATGATGGTCGGCGAGACCGAGGTTCCGAGCCGCGCTTATGTGGCGAGCTTTGGCTTTAAGGGCCAGGACCAGCAGAAGCGCGCTGGCGTGCTCTCCGGCGGCGAGCGCAACCGTCTGAACCTGGCGCTCACGCTCAAGCAGGGCGGCAACCTGTTGCTCCTCGACGAGCCCACGAACGACCTCGACGTCGAGACGCTGTCCTCGCTCGAGGCGGCGCTGCTCGAGTTCCCGGGCTGCTCGGTGGTCATTAGCCACGACCGTATGTTCCTGGACCGCGTCGCCACGCACATTCTGGCGTGGGAGGGCACCGATGAAAATCCGGGCAACTGGTATTGGTTCGAGGGCAACTTCGAGGCCTATCAGGCCAACCGCATCGAGCGCCTGGGCGAGGACGCAGCCCAGCCGCATCGTATCCACCGCAAGCTCACGCGCGATTAGTCGAGCTCAGGTGACCTAACGAGAAAGGGACGATAACCTTGAGGGCTATCGTCCCTTTTTGCTACTCGGCAGAAGATTCAACCTTGTCGATGGCCCAGGCGGCTCCGAGACCGCCGGTGGTGTTGCGGCGGATGCGCACGGTGACTTCGTGGCGCTCGCCGGCCTGCGTGTAGTGCAGGGGGAAGCTTGCGCGGTTTCGCGCAGCCTCGATGGTACCGCGCTCGCGGGCGATCCAGTAGTACTCGCCGACGATGCCGAGGGTGTCGGCGCCGTAGGGGAGATAGGTCGACAGCTGGTGTAGCAACGGGCCGGGGCAGAAGACCTCGGTTGCGAAATCGACGGGGAAGTCCTCGGGGATGGCGGGCGCTACGGGTGCGGGGGTTGGGGCCGCCGCGGGTGCCGAAGCCGGTGCCGGTGCGGGAATTTGGTCGCAAGCAGAGGTGGGCACGGATTCGATGACGGGTGCGGGCTTCGGCGTCGCTTCCGGCTTGATCGTGGAATCTGCGGGCTTCACGGTGACGGGCGCGTCTGCAGCTGCAGTTTCAACCTCAACCTGCGTCGCGTTCTCGTTCTCGACGCTCGACTTTGCCTCGATGGGCGTGGATGCCATGGTGGTGATGCCGGCGTTGGCGTTCTCGGGGTCATAGACGACCGTAAGCGAGATGGCGGGCTGTGGCGTCTCGGGCCCCGGCGCCGACTCGGTAGTGTCTTGATTGTCGGGCTCGTCGGGCTGATCGTCCTCAGCCTCGTCGCCAAAGACGTCGCCGTTTTGGAACGCAGGCGTCTCGGGTTGGTTAGCGGCTTCTTCGGTTGTCGACTTGGGAGCCTCGTCGAGCTCCGCAGTGGCTTCCTGCTCGGATATGACTTTGGGATCGGTCGTGGCGGCGATTTCGGTTTCGGCTTCTGCTGTTATCTCAATAGCGACTTCGATCTCTTCCTCGGGCTTGGGTTCCGGCGCGGCTTCAACCATGGTTTCTGACTCGGGACGCTTAACGTGCTTAGGGCGCACGGCCTTGAGGTCCTTCTCGCCGCGTTTTTTCTTTTTGTAGGACTGCTTGGCACCCTTGGCAGCCTTGGGCTTGTCCTCGCCCTTGGCAAGGGCGGCATCCCAGGCCTCGTTGGCGAGGACGGTGGCATACAGGCGACCGCCCTTAAAGACAGTCAGCTTAATGCAGTCGTCGAGTTCCTCGAGCAGCTCGCGCGTGGACTCAAAGCCCAGGTCATAAGCGGCCATGTCACCAGCGGCGAGCGCCTCTTCGACCTGCGTCATAAACGTTTGCTTGCCGCACCCAATCGCGTCGCGCAGCAGGCGATACAGATAGATGTGGTTGCCCAACGATAGCGTGGGCGTAACTATTGTCTTGCTCATGGCAAATCTCCTCTTTACACACCAAAGCATCTTACCATCGCACGGGGCGTGCCACCTCGGCGCCCAAGGCAAACGGGCGCGACCGTTGCCGGTTCGCGCCCGTTATACAGGTCGGTTATCTATGAGAGGCAAACGTGCTTAGTTGCCCGACGCCGTGCCCTGGCTCGAGCTGTCAGATGCCGTGCCGGACGCGGTTCCGCTCGAGCTGTTGGTGTTGCTGTTGTCGGTAGATCCCGTACTCGATGTATTGCCGTTCGTCTGGTCGCCCGTGCTCGGCTGAGAGCCGTCAGTCGTTTGGCTTGAGTCGGTCGTGCCGGATTGCGTGCCGCTGTTGTTCGCAGAGGCATCGGCGCCCTGCGATTGATCGGGGGCGTTCGAGGACGAGTCGGTGGATGCGGGGGTGCCCTGCGGGTCGTCCTGCTGGCTTTGCGATTGACCGGAGCTATCCGCGTCGTGCTCGGTCGTGCGCGACGAAAGGATTGGCTCGGGGCGCTCGCCCAGACCCTCACCGGCGGTGGTGATAAGGATGGCGCCGGTGCAGGCGATGACCGCGACGATGGCTATGGCGATCGAGAAGATGATGACCTTCTTTTGCGTCTGGCTGCGCTCCGCCGCCGCCTTGGCGCGCAGGCTGTTGGGGGCGACGCGCGCCTTGGTCGCGCGCCCCGCAATTTGGCGCATCTCCTGCGTAGTCGCAGCGCCACCCAGGTGCTCCTCGGCATCAAACTCAACGGGCTCATAGGCGCCGGCGGGGTAGTCGACGGCGGCGTGCGTACCTTTGAGGGCTTCGGCGCTGGCAGAGATAAAGTGGCGGTAGACCTGCGAGGACACAACGGTGATGACCGAGCTCACGGCGGCACCAATTACTGAGCCAGCGATACCGATCTTGGAGGCAAGTGCGACGCTCGTGGCGGCGGCGGGGGGGCCGGCGGGATCGCCCCTTCCCTCCTACTTCCCGT
>OGPU01001222.1_pt1 | contig 23224 bp, 17 predicted proteins | sample 1552991 | NCBI WGS metagenome assembly OGPU01 (sample SAMEA2580296, study PRJEB22360) | human gut metagenome | biome: human gut; feature: human-associated habitat; material: faeces | place: Denmark | collected 2008/2010 | reverse complement strand
GAACGAGGGCATGGGGACTCGTTCGGCCAGATGCGCCGCCGCTGTTTGTGACCCGTTTTCCTCCGTCCCCTTCGGATCACGTGATCTGTTGGGGACGGAGGAAAACGGATCATTTCGCAGGCCCGTGACCGCCTTGGAAACCGAATGATGGTACGAGCATCCATTCGGCTTCCAGGGCGGCCACAAACAGAACGGGGCAAACAGAAAAGAGCACGTAGACCTGCCACAGCTCACCGACAAAGCTCATGCCGGCAAGAACGGCAGAGGTGGCGATTACAGTGAGGGAGCCCAAAACGCGACCGCTTACTTTATCGGCAACATGACCGATCACAAGTGAGCCGATAACGCTCACCACGGTGGAGATGGCGTTGGAGATGTTGTACTGCGCAAGCGTGATGCCCAGGTCGCTGACGACGAGCGGCTGAAACAGGCTCATGCAGTTAACGAAAATCGTGTAGCACGTGGCCATGATGACAAAGCCGGAAGCTACCACGAGCCAGCCGGGGAAGAACTTACGCTGCTGGGACATACTGCTCCTTTTTAAACAAACGAGTAGCAAGATTGGGTGCTACCGGTGGTCGGCGATGTAGCCCAAAGCGACGGCGGCATAAGCCGCGGCGCCAAGGGGAAGCTCGGCATCGCTAAAACGTGCCTTGGGATGATGCTGAGCAAAATGCTCGTCCGTATCAGTCACGGCAGCGCCCACGGTAAAGTACGCACTCGGGATCTCACTCGAGATCAACGCGAAGTCCTCGCTCGCCATGGCGTGGAACAGCGGCAGGAAGGCGGCCTTGGGCAGCGTCGCACCCACATAGCCAAGCGAAGCCTGGGTCATGTCGTCATCGAGCACGAGCGGGGGAACATCCGAGAGCGTCTCGATGGTGGCCGGCGTACGATAGGTCGTGGCAACGCCGTTGACGACCTCCGCGATGCGGGTCTTGAGGTGCTCCATGAGCTCGACGTCGAATCCGCGCAGCGTACCTTCGAGCACACAAGTGTCGGGGATGACATTTGCGGCCTGACCGCCGGCGAACTTGCCAACGGTAAGCGCAACCTCCTTGGCCGCCGGCACCTCGCGGGAGATGAGCTCCTGAAGCGCCAGATGCACATGGACGCCGGCCGTGATGGGGTCGATGCAGATCTCGGGGCTCGAGCCATGGCCGCCCTTGCCCTGAAGCGTGATGCGAAAACCGTACACGCCCGAGAGCGCCGGGCTGCCGTAGAGTACCAGACCAAGCGACGACTGGCTATTGACATGCATGGCAAAGGCGGCCTGGGGGCGTGGGTTCTGCAGCAGACCGTCGGCGATGGCAGCGCGTGCCCCCTCAAAGGTCTCCTCACCCGGCTGGAACAGCAGTTTGACGGTAGCATTGGCGTCGACAAGCTCGGCCTCGCGGGCCTTGAGCATACGAGCCGCACCAAGCAGCGCCGTCGCGTGCATATCGTGACCGCAAGCATGCATGCAGCCATTGGTGGATGCAAAGGGCTCGCCGGATTCCTCGGCAACGGGCAGGGCATCCATGTCGCCGCGGAGCATAATAACCGTACCGGCCTGTTCGTCCGCGCAGACGCCATTGCCCTGGGCCGCGGCGGCACCGGCGCCGACAAGGCTCACAACGCAGGAACCATCAACGAGCGTGGTATGGGGGATGTCCATCTCGTCCAGACGTGCCTGGATATAGGCAGACGTCTGCGGAAGATTGTTACCGAGCTCGGGCATCTGGTGTAGATCGTGTCGCCACGCAGCGAGCTCGTCTGCAAAAGCCTGAGCTTCTGCGACAAGACCGTCACCTATAGCGGTCTGCGCCGCTGTGGTAGCTTGAGGCGCTGGTTGCGGTTGAAAATCGGACAGTGCTGGTGCCATAGATGCCCTCCAGTAACGTTTTTGCAGCAAGCACTTTGATAGCGTAAAGTGCAAGGTACAACTTTAAGGGCGATGCATAAAAAATGCCGCCCCGGGAGGCGGCGCAACAAGTTGTTTACAATTACGGGCGCGGCTTTTGGCGCAAGAAGTCGAAATGCGTCTCGCTCAAGATAATCGACAGGAAGATGAGCGCGAAGCCGGCGAGCAGACGCGAAGTGAGCGCCTCCCCCATCAGCAGCACCGAGAACAGCACACCCGAAGGCGATTCCATCGAAAGGAGCAGCGAGCCCGTCGAGGCCGGGACATGCGCCAGGCCGACGTTTTGGATGAGCAGGGCCACGCACGTACAGCCCACCGATAGAAACGCCATCACACCGATAAAGCTCGGCGTCCACACGGACAGCGGCGCTTGGGTCTCGAATAACAGCGACGAGATCAGGCTCAGCACGCCGTTGCCCACAAACATCCAAAACGTGATGACGTTGATATCCATCTTGCGACCGTATTTGGCCGTCACCGCCATCTGGATGGCGAAAAAGACCGCACCAGCCAGCGTAATGACGTCACCGATGTTGAACTCGACGCTATCGAGCGCCACCAGGCCAATGCCCGCCAAGCACAGCAGCGCCGCGCCCAGGTTATAGCGGGTGAGTTTTTCGCCGCTCAGAAAATAGCTCGCGAACGGCACAAGGATGCAATACGTGCCCGTCAAAAAAGCATTCTTGCCCGCCGTAGTATGTGCCAGACCGACCGTCTGCAACGCATAGGCCGCCCACATGAGCACGCCCATACTCAGGCCAACGATCAGGTTGCGGGCATTGAAATGTGCAATGATGCGTTTGTGGAAGACGACAAACATGACCAACGCTGCGGGCAGAAAGCGCACGTAGAGAAGTTCAAACACCGGAATGGTGTCGAGCGCGTCCTTCATGGTCGTAAAGGAGTAGCCCCAGACGACTGCCACCGAAAGCAGCAGGACTTTCCAGAACAGCGGCGAGCGAGCGCCGGCGCCGCGGAAGGTGCCACCCGCGCCCAAATCCTCACGGGCCACAGGGCTATCGGGCATGTTTTCGATTTCGTTGGCAGCGTATTGGGCCATGGAACATCCTCGCACTCAATCTGGGCGTGGTGTCCGCACGCGTATGGCTGCGTGCCGCCTCATGGTCAAATAAAAACGGGGCGCACCGGACCCCCGGCACGCCCCGCTACTGTAGCAACAACCAAGCAGCCCACGCAATTCACCGCACTAAAGTACCGACTTGAATAACCTCGATGTTTCGTCAACGTCAGCGAAAACGACCCTAAGCGAGCAAGGTGACGTGAAATGAAAGGGCGCTGACCTTCTGGTCGCGCCCTTGAAATTGAACGTCAGATTGCCGCTTAGGGTCGTTTGCAGCGTCGAGCCGTTACGCGGTTTGGCAAAACCGCGTAACTAGATTAATTTAGTACTCTCAAGCTTTTCGATAATCCAGTCGTTGGCTTTGATAACCGGGCGGCGGAAGACGACGCCCAGGGCCAGCGACGGAATCAGGTAGCTCGCCAGAATGCCCAGCTCAATCCAGTACTCCATATGGTAGGCACCGGCCATGGCGGCGTGCATGGCGTTGATGCCGTGGGTAAACGGCAGGAACGGGTAGATCGCCTGGAACACGGGGCCGGTCATCTCGATGGGGAACGTACCGCCCGAACCGCCGACCTGCATGACCAGCAGCACGACGGCGAGGGCCTTGCCGATATCGCCAAACGATACCGTAAGCGTGTAGACGATATTGGAGAACACGAGACTCGCGACCCAGCCCGCCAGCACAAACTGCAGCGGGTTGTCGCACTGAATGCCAAAGAACAGAATGTCGCCCGCGCACACGAGCGTTGCCTGCAGCAGAGCCAAACCGCCAAAGAACAGGTAACGTCCCAGGTAGATCTCGTGCAGGCGCACGGGGATGAGCTCGTTGATAAGCTCATCGTCAACCGAGACCTTCATCATGGCTGCCAGTACGATCGAGCCGACCCAGAGCGACAGAATCGTGTAGAACGGTGCCATGGCCGAACCGTAGTTGCGGATCGGATAGACCGGCTTGCGGTCGAGCGCGACGGGGCCGGAAAGCGACACGGCCAGACCCTCGGGATCATTGCCGATCATCGTCTTGATCGTAGCGAGGTCATCCGACATCAAGGCGCCGTCGAGCTCGTCCTTAAACGCGCTGATCTTGTCCGACGCCTCGCCCAGCTGATCGGAAGCCTTGTTGACCAGCTTTGCAGCCTTGGAGAGGCCCTTTGCCAGCGAACCGGAAGCAGCGGTCAGGCCGTCTACGGCGCTATCCAGGTCGCCCGAGATGCCATCAAGCGAGTCCAAAACGCCCGAAATAGTCTTCTTGAGTTCTTTGGCCTTGACCGAAAACGTAGAGTCGTAGTCAATCTTGGCGCCCGAGATACCAGCCTTGGCATCCGCGATTGCCTGATCGACCTCGGCACGCGATTTGTTAACCTCTGCCATACTCTTCGTGAGCGACGTCGCGATATTCGTCAGCTCATTGGCATTGTTGCGGTACTCCGTCGCGGTTTTATCAAGCTCGGCAGCCGCGTCCTCAAGCCCTGCCTTGAGCTTATCGTTACTCACCTGGCCAGCAAGACTACGGAGCTCATTCGCCGTGCCATCAATCTCGTCGGCACGTTTATTGAGTGAGTCTGCGCCATCGTTGAGCTGAGACACCGTAAGATCGACGTGCTTGTTTGCAGCGTCGAATGCCTTTGCGAGCTCGGTAGAAACGTTATCGAACGAACCTGCGCTCCCATCAATAGCAGCATCGATCGCATCGCTGGCGGACTTGAGCGCTTGCTCGGAATCGGCAACACCGCTCTCAGCATGCTGCATGAGCTGCTTCACCGACTCCTCGGTCGATCCGGACTGCTTGAGCATACCGCTCGCCGACGTCAACGAATCGGACGTGGAGCTCAAAATGCCCGCAAGCGACGTTGCGCTGGCCTGAACGTCCTGCAGGTCCTGGACCGAATCGCCGAGCGTCGAGGACAGGTTGGCGATAAAGTTGCTGACCTGGTCGGTGCTCATGTAATCGAGCAGGCTGGACACCGTCTTAAGACCGATGCTCGTGATGGTCTCGGTAAAGGTTTCGTTAACCTGGCTCTGAACGGCGCTCGAGCCCTTCTCGGTCACGATCTGTGCGATGGCGTTGGCCTTCTGGTTCTCGTAGAACTCGATATCGGCATGCTTCACGTCGGTCGAAAAGAGCGTCATCATATCGGCACTAAACGTCTTAGGGATAACGACAGCCGCATAGTATGCGCCCGATTTGACGCCCTCGATAGCTTTATCGCGATCGTTGAGCACGACCCAGTCGAAGTTCTCGTTGCCGCGTAGGGCACCGGCCACGTTTTCACCCACGTTGACCTCAACGGGGATCAAATCGCTCTCGTAACCCTCATCGGTGTTGACCACGGCGATCTTAAGATTGCCGGTGTTGCCGTACGGGTCCCAGCTGCCGGCGATGTTAAACCACGCGTACAGACACGGTACGATAACGAGGCCCATCACGACAACCAAGCCGATTACGGAGCGAGACACATTTTGGACATCGCGCTTAAACAGATGCAGGATGTTCTTCATTTATGCCTCACCTCCTTTGGAGTGCTTGCCAAGCGGAGTGGCATCTCCATCATTTGTAGCTGTGCTGTCGCTGTCCTGAGATTTATGGTTCGAGCCTATATGCGGCAAGCGGCCCGTGGACTGATCGCCGCCCTTGACACCACGCTCGCTGGCGTTGAGGCCAAACATGTAGCGGGCGGCAGGAATGGCGGCCGTGTGCTCGCGCATCTCGCGACGCAGGTCCTCATCCGAAAGCGCCGAGATGCGCATCTGGGTATTGAGGCTCGCACGGATGTACTCGATGTTGATGAGCCAGCCACAGATGGCGATAACCGAAATGATCCAGATAACGAGCAGGATGATCTTGCCGTTATTGTCGATATCGAGCACCGTCGAGAGCACAAAGAGCAGGACCTGCACGCCTACCACGGCGGCAAAACCGCCCTTGATGTAGTACGGGTAGCGATGCTCAAACGCCACGGCATGATCGAGCAGCTCGCGACGGTACGAATCCGAATCGAGCATGACGCGCATGGCCGTGCGCAGCGAATAGCGCTGGCGCGGCAGGTCGTTGGACTCGCAGATCATGAGGCCCGTCGTGGAAAGCTGCTTATCAAAGAGCAGATTGAGGTTGAGCAGCAACGGGCGCAGCTGCAGACCGATAAAGAGCGCCACGATCAGGAACACGCCCAGGATGCACAGGTTGAACAGGTAGTTGAACGAATACATGCCACCGACGGTCTCGCGCAGCAGGTTGATGCCATAGGTGAAGGGCAGCAGCGGATGCAGCCATTGGAAGAAGCCGGGCATCATCTCAATGGGATACATGCCCGACGAACCGGGGATCTGCACAATGACGAGGATGACGCCGATTGCCTTGCCGATATGCTTAAAGGTGGTGGACAGCGCATAGATGATGTTGACGTAAGTGAACGAGATAGCGATGCCGCCCAGCACAAAGAGCAGCGGATTGACGCACTGAACGCCAATGACCAGGTCGCCCACCGTAACGATAATGGCCTGGAACGCACCCAGGATCACCATCAGCAGCCAGCGGCCAAAGTAGCCCTGACGCGCCGTAAAGCTACCGATGCCCTCGCGGTCGACCTCGAGCTTGTAGATAGCGATGAGCACATAGCCGCCTACCCACAGCGCCAGATTGGTGTAGAAGGGCGCGATGCCCGAGCCAAAGCTCTTGACCGGATAGATTGACTTGGACGTCAGCTCAACCGGAGATGCCATGAAATCTGCCACGTCATTGACGTCGACGTCCATGAGGTCGGCTAACTCGCCCATAGACTCAGAGGTCTGCAGCGCCGCAATGTCATTAGCGGCGGTCGCGAGCTTGTCCTGAACCTTGGCAAGGGAGGCATCGGTTTGGGACAGCGTGGTCTTTGCCTGCTTGAGCGTGGCGTCGAGCTGCGCCAGCGTGCCGCGCGCGCTCGCTATCGTGGGGGTCATACCCGATACAATGCCGGTCAAATCGCCCGAAACGGCGGCAAAGGAGTCAAGCGCGCTCGAAGCCTTCGGCAGCGCGTTCTGCCCCAGATCGGTCTGAGCCTGACCGAGGTTAGCCGTACCGGTCTGAATTGCCGCGTTGAGTGCGTTACTCGCGTTCGAGATTGCCTTAGCGTCGTTTGCCATGGCCCTCGACTGTGCAGAAAGGCCCTCCTTAATGCTCTGCAGCTTCTGGTTTTGCTCGCGAAGCGAATTGATGGTCGACGCGATGAGCGCATCGGCGTTCTCCGATCCCGTCGACGTATCGTTAACGAGAATCTGCAGGCGCTCGATGACAGCGCTGTTGTGGTCAATCGTCGCCTGAAGGGATTCGAGCGAGTTGTCGATTCGAGTGGTCGTGGACGTAACCGTACCGGTAAGCCTGCCAATCGCGGCGTTCGCAGAAGCCGATGTCTTACTCAGCACGATGCTGCCCTCCGAAAGTGCCTTGGAGAGCGAGGTGATGGACTTGCCAGCCGTGGTGCGAGCTTCGCCCAGCAGATCATTACCCTGAGCGATTGCCTGCGTTAGCGAAGGCGCCTGCCCCTGCAGGCCCGCCAGTGCAGCATCGGCCGAAGCAATCGAGTTGCTCGTCTTGTCGATGGCGGTGTTCATGTCGCCGATGGAATCGCGTACTTCGCCCAGGGTATCAGACGCCTCGGACACCGAGCCCGCCAGCGAATCCTTGGTCTGGGTTGCCTTGTCTTTAAGGTCGATGCCAGCATCTTTGGCAATGCCCGCGACGGTCTCGCCCACCGTGGAGACAAACTCCGAGTTGATCTGCTCCTCGATGGTGTTGGCACCGGTATCGGTGACCTTGGGCGCAATGGCACTCTTTTTCTCGTTGACGTAATAGGTGAGCTTCGGCTGATGGTAATTGCCGTCGAGCATCGAAACGAGATTGTCGGAGAAGTTCCTGGGAATCACGATGGCTGCATAGTATTCGCCGCTTTCGACGCCCTCTTTGGCATCTGCCGCCGAGTCGACGAAGGTCCAGCCAAGCTGGTCGTTCTCCTTGAGCTGGTCGACCACCTTATCGCCTGCGTTGAGCTCTCCCACTAGGTCGTTCTGGGTGCCCTGATCGTTGTTGGCGATGGCGATTTTAATGCCCTGGGTATTTCCGTACGGATCCCAGTTTGCAACGATGTTGTACCAGGCATACAGCGAGGGAATGACGCACACGCCCAGGGTGACCACCAGGGCGACGGGATTCATAAGCAGTCGCTTAATGTCGCGCTTAAATATCGCAAAGGAGACCTTTGCGTTGGATAGTTTGCTGCCGAGACTCACGCTTGGACCATCCATCCTGTCGTTGAATCGAATCGTACTATCGACAACCATTGTACGTAGGCGCTTTAGCGTCTCAGAGCACAATGGTATTGAGTTTTGCGGGTAGCAATATACTACGAAGACGAATTAACGTACAGTTGTACAGTATCTTTAATTTCAGCATGTCACAAAACCACAACCCGCACAAATTAGCAATTCAAATAGCATCGGGGACGTTCTTAAACGACTAGTCAAACAAAAACGCCCCCAATGACTACTTAGGACCACGAAAGCGTCGCCGGTTGAGCATAAGTCAGCGAAAACGCCCCTAAGCGAGCAAGGTGACGCGAAAGAGGAGGGAAGCGTACTTCGGTACGCGACCGACGATTGAACGTCAGATTGCCGCTTAGGGGCGTTTGCAGCGTCGAGCTGTTACGCGGTTTGGTAAAACCGCGTAACTACCTAACTACATCAAGTTGCAGACAGCCGCCGCGAAGGCAACGGGGTCCTCGGGGAGGATGCCCTCGACGAGCAGGGCCTGGTCGTAGAGCAGGCCGGAGTACTGCTTAATCTTGTCGGCGTCGCCCGCCTTCTGGGCAGCGACAAGCTTGGTGAAGACCGGGTGTTTGGCGTTGAGCTCGAGCACGCGCTGGCTCTTGGGCATGCCGTCGGGCGCGCCCTCGGGACCCTTCTGGAGCACCTTCTCCATCTCGAGCGAAAGCGGGCCCTCGGTGGTGATGCACGCGGGGGCATCGGTCAGGCGCGCGGAGACGGCAACCTTCTCGACCTTGTCGCCGAGCGCCTCCTTCATGGCGTTAAAGAGGTCCTCGTTCTCCTTGGTGGCGTCCTCGGCCTCCTTCTTCTCATCATCGGTCGCCAAATCAAGATCGCCGGTCGCGACGTTCTTGAGCTCTAGATGACGATCCTCGACCTCGGGCTCGGCGCCATCGGCAACCGCCTTCTCGGCAGCCTCGCGGGCAGCGTCATCCTCGTAGACCTTGGGCATATCGGCAGCCACGTACTCACGCATGGCCTGGAAGGTGAACTCATCCACGTCCTGCGTCAGCAGCAGTACATCGTAGCCGCGGTCGAGCACGCCCTTCACGACGGGCATCTTGGCCAGACGCTCGCGCGAATCGCCGGCTGCATAGTAGATTGCCTTCTGGTCCTCGGGCATGCCCTTGGCATACTCGGCAAGGGTGATCATCTTCTGCTCCTTGGCAGACCAGAACAGCAGCAAGTCGGCGAGCTCGTCGGCCTTCATGCCGTAGCTCGAGTAGATACCGTACTTAAGACCGCGACCAAAGTTCTCAAAGAACTTCTCATATGCCTCGCGATCGTTGTCGCGCATATCCTCAAGATCGGCGGTAATTTTCTTCTCCACGCGCTTGGCGATTGCCTTGAGCTGTCGGTTCTGCTGCAGCGTCTCGCGCGAAATATTGAGCGTCACGTCGGCAGAGTCCACGACGCCGCGCACGAAGTTGTAGTAATCGGGCAGCAGGTCGTCGCACTTCTCCATAATCAACACGTTGGAGCTGTAGAGCGCCAGACCCTTCTCGTAGTCCTTGCTGTACAGATCGAACGGGGCGCGGCCCGGCACAAACAGCAGGGCGTCGTACTCGAGCGTGCCCTCGGCATGGAAGCTAATGGTGCGCGCGGGGTCATCAAAGTCGTGGAACGTGGACTTGTAGAACTCGTCATAATCCTTCTGCTCAACGTCGGAGCTACGCTTTTTCCAGATCGGCGTCATGGAGTTGACGGTCTCGAGCTCCTGATAGTCCTCGTACTCGGGCTTGTAATCGTCGCCGGCGTCCTCGGGCTTGGGCTTCTGGCGGCTCTTGGTCACCATCATCTGAATCGGGTAGCGCACATAGTTGCTGTACTGCTGAATCAGGCTCTTGAGGCCCCACTCGGTCAGGAAGCGATCGTAGGTCTCGGCCTCGCCATCGGCGTCGAGTTTCTCATTCTCGCGCAGCGTGAGGATAACGTCGGTACCGTGCTCGGCACGCTCGCCGTCCTCGATGGTGTAGCCCTCTAGACCGTCGGACTCCCAAACGTGGGCGGTATCCTCGCCATAAGCGCGACTGACGACCTTCACGTGGCTGGCGACCATAAAGGCGGAGTAGAAACCCACGCCAAACTGACCGATGATGTCAACATCGGAGCCTTGCTGCTCGGCGTTCTCGGTCTTAAACTCCTCGGAGCCGGAATGGGCGATGGTGCCCAGGTTGCGCTCGAGCTCCTCGGCGGTCATACCGATACCGTTATCCGAAATCGTGATGGTACGGGCATCTTTATCAAAGGAAACACGGATGGCCAAGTCGCCCTGGTCGAGCTTGACACTCGGATCCTGAAGGCTCTTAAAGTTGAGCTTGTCGACGGCATCGCTCGCGTTGGAGATAAGCTCGCGCAGGAAGATTTCCTTATTGGTGTAGATGGAGTTGATCATAAGGTCGAGCAGTTTTTTGCTCTCGGTCTTAAATTGACGCATGTGCAGTCCTTTCGCGCTACCCCCGTCCGCAAAAACGGCCCGGTTGCCCGAGCCGCATCGCAGACCTGCTATGTTCAGACTTAGATTTTATAACCCATTAGCGCGCATATATACATACGGAATCGAAAAACTGTATGTCAGAGCGCTCTGATGCGCCAATTGCCAAGGAGTGCCCCAACTGCCGGCAGAAAAGGAACGTCCCTATCTGCCATCAACGCGCTTGGCCATCCAGACATGGGGCTGTCCCTCGTCTTCGTAGTCTACCGGGGCAATTTGCGTGTAGCCCGCCTTTGCATAGAGCGGCAACACGTATTCCTGCGCATGCAGCTTAATAAGTTTAGCGCCGGCATCGCGTGCACACGCAGCGCTGGCCTCGACGATCACACTCGCCAGTCCGCGACGACGCATAGCCGGCAGCACGGCGACGCGCCCCATAATGTAGGTCTCCCCCGCCGCAACGTCTTCGTCCATGTCACATGCCGGCGACACCGGGGCTTCCGCATCTGCCGCGCGCTCCAGCTCCTCGGGAAACACGCGCGAGCAGCCGGCGAGTTGACCATCCACATACAGCGTCACATGAATGCAGCTCGAGGCCTCATCGATCTGGTCGAACTCGATTTCATAACCCTGTTCGTCCACAAAGACGGCGCGGCGCACCAGCGCCGCATCCTCAAAGCATCCCGTCTTGATTTGAATATCCATGGTCGCCCCTCCCATCAAAGCAAACGTTAGGGACAGATTTTAGCGAAAATGAGCGCCCCGCACGCTAAACTTGGCCCGCGCCTTTGCCAGGCAATCGTAGTGGCGAACATTGTGGGCGTCGCTTGCGATAAAGCTGTACAAGCCCTCGTCAAACAGGCGCTGCGCCGGCTTTTTCTCGCGACCAAAGCGCCCGCCGGCAATAAAATCAGCCGAAGCCTGCAGCTTACAACCCATATCGACCAGACGCTCGGCCACACTCACATCCTTTTGAACAGCGCGATATCGCTCGGGATGAGCGATGATCACCTGGTAGCCGCGGCATTGCAAATCGTAAATCGTACTCTCGTACTCTCTAAACGCATAGGGATCAGCATGCGTCGAAAGCTCAAGCAGGAACTCATTGGTGCCATCGAAATGCAGGTATTCCGCGGCGTCGATGCCCAGCTCGACAAGCTTTCGGTGGTTGACCTCAAAGCCCATCTGAAGCGGAAAACCATCTGCGTTATCCCGCAATAGCTCAAAGGCATCCCACATCTTGTCGTAGTCAAAATAGGGATCTCGGCAGTGCGGGGTGCAGACAATTCTGGTTACGCCAGCCTGTTTGGCAGCCGCAAGCATCGCCAAGCTCTCATCGAGATCGGCAGCACCGTCGTCTACACCCGGCAAGATATGACAATGAATGTCGCGCATAGGTCGGCCTTAATCAACTAAACGTTTGCCCGGTTGGTAAAGATCCCCTTTTTAGAAGCACCCTGAGCAGCGGAACCGTTCTTTACCTTCTTACCGTCCTTGGTGTAGTAAGAATAGTAATACTCGCTGGTCTCGGTCTCACAGTAATTCATGACGGTACCGATAAGCTTGACCTTCTCGGACTTCTTAAGCTGGGCGATAGCGTTGAGCGCCTCTTCGCGCTTGGTAAAGTCCTCGCGCACCACAAACAGTGTGCCGTCAGTCAGGCTGGCGATCTCGGCAGCATCGATGAAGGTGCCGACCGGAGGAGCGTCAAAGATGACATACTGGAACTTGGCAGACAGTGCCTTAACCAGCTTGGCAAAACGGTGAGACACGATGATGTCAGCAGGATTGGGAATGTGAGGCTCCGCATCGAGGAAATAGAAGTTCTTCTGACCCGTCTCGACGATTGCCTGGTCGATGGAAATCTGCTCGGACAGGACTGCGTAGAGTCCGCCATGCGAACGGACACCAAGCATGTCGGAAAGAGACCTGCGACGCATATCTCCCTCGACCAGAAGAACGCTCTTGCCGCTGGTGGCGATAGCCTGGGCCAAGTTGATGGAAACCGTAGTCTTTCCCTCGTTGGGAATCGAGGACGTAACGGTAATGGTGCGGATGGGGTCATCCACGCTCGCAAAGCGAATGTTGGCCAGAAGGGTCTTGGCGGCATTCTGTACAACGAGCTTATCGGTGTTCTTAGCCCTAGCCATGCCTATTTACCACCTTTCATAGCCGGAATTCGGCCAACAACGGGAATACCAAGGAGCTCTTCTGCCTCTTCGACACCGCGGATGCGCGTGTTGAGCATATCTGCCAAAACGACATAGGCAATTGCGATAAAGACGCCGGCGAGGAACGCGACGGCGACGTACAGCGTGCGCTTGGGACCACTGGGGGATTCGGGGGTCTTAGCCTTATCGATAACGTTGATGCTCTGAGCGGCACCGACGTTCTGGGCGACCGTGCTCACCGAGCTGGCCATGGCCCTTGCCACCTCTGCCGTCTCCTCGGCATCGGTGCCCGTCACCGAAAGCGTGATGACGCGCGTCGTGGTCTCGGAGGAAACGGAAATCTTGTAGTCGTCCAGATCGGCGAGGCCCAGATCCTTGGCAGCACCACCCTTAACGCTATCGCTATCGAGCAGCGTGGCGATATCGTTGGAAAGCATCTGGCTCGCCGAAAGATCGGTGTAGCTCATTTGACTGCTATCGTCGGTCTTGGCGAGAACGTACATGCTCGTCGTGGCGGTGTAGGTGTTGTCCATCATGGTGAAGGACACGATGCCCATGGCGACCGCGCAAATCACCGGAAGGGCGATGACCAGCTTGAGGTGCTTTTTAAGCAGCTGGAACAGTTCGAGAAGGGTCATGCAGCTTGCCTTTCATTTCCCTAGTTCATATCGACAAAACTGCTCGTATCATATCGCATCTTTCTGCCAAGTCCGAACTCTATACATAAGATACAGCACAAACGGCAATGTTGCGCAATAATAACGCCGCATCGGCAACCCCGGTGCGGCGTCAAAACAACACGTTTGCTGCATTGCTACGCAAATGATTCGTCCTGCTGTACGGGAAACGTCACCGTGATGGTAGTCCCCACACCCAGCTCGCTCGATAGGTCGAGCGAAGCATGGTGATACACGGCGGCATGCTTAACGATGGCCAGACCCAAGCCTGTTCCGCCACGTGCCTTGGAGCGGCTCTTGTCCACGCGATAGAAGCGCTCGAACACCTTGCCCTGCTCCTCGGGCGCGATGCCGATACCTGTATCGGCAACCGTCAGGTACGGATGGCCCTCATCATTGGTCCCACATCGAAGCGTAACCGTGCCACCGGGCTGGTTATAGCGAATAGCGTTACTGGCCAGGTTATAAATCAGCTCGTCGATCAGGCGTGGCACACCTTCGACCACAACGGGCTTCGTCTTGCGCACGATGGTCACGTCCGACTGTCGGGCGACCTGCTCAAGGCGCTGCTCCACCGTCGTAATAGCGCGCGAGAGCTCAATGGGTTCCGTAGAACCAATAGGCACTGCCTCGCCCTCGGTCGCGCGCTCGGCCTCGTCCAGGTTAGACAACGTCAAGATGTCGTTTACCAGCGCTGCTAGACGGCCCGCCTCGCGATAGATTCGACCGCCAAAGTTGCGCAGGTCATCCTCGCCCTCAACCATGCCGTTTGCAATAAGCTCGGCGTAGCCCGAAATCGCGGTAAGCGGGGTCTTGAGCTCATGAGTGATATTGGCCGTGAACTCGCGACGCATGCGGTCGTTATCGGCCAGCACCGCCATCTGGCGTTTAAGCTCCTGGCGCTGCGACTCAATGCGTTCGAGCATGGGAACCATCTCGGTGTAGGCATGTTCATAGCTACGGCGCGGGTGGTCCAAATCGACCTCCTGCAGCGGCGCAATGATGGCACGGGATTCGCGGCGCGCAAGGAAAAACGAAAGCACCGCGCCCGCCGCCGCGATAAGCAGCATCGGCGCCACCAGCGAAAGCAAAATCGCCGCGACGCCAGGCTGGGCTTGCGCCAAACGAACGACCTGACCGTTATCAAGGGCGACGGCGCGATAGAGCATAATCTCGTCGAGCGTGGCGCTCGAGCGCTCCGCGGAACCGAAGCCGTTCTCAAGTGCCGCGGCAACCTCAGGACGATCGCGATGGTTGGGCAACATGGAGGGCGATGCCTCGTTGTCGTAGGCAACCGAGCCGTCTTTGTTGATCAACGTAATGCGCAGATCCTCACGATCGAGGCTGCGCAAGAATGCGATGGGCTCCTGCTGTTCGTTTAAGGCGGCGGCAATCAGCTCGGTTTCTTGCGAGAGATGCGCGCTCGTCGCGTCCGCCAAAGTGTTTTGCACAAAGAACGCGCCCAACACTGTAAAGGCGACAATCACCGCCATGGCACAGATAAAAATCGTCGCGAACACGCGATGGGAAAGCGTGTGCTTTCCCTGGGGGGCGAAGACCACGGGCTACTCCTCCGATGCGGCAGCTACGGGATCAGCGTCTTCGTTTCCGTCGTCGGCAGAAGGCTCCGCCAGGCGATAGCCCACGCCGCGCACCGTCTCGATGGCACTCGCATGCTCGCCGAGTTTCTGGCGGAGTGTCTGCACGTGCACGTCGACGGTACGCGAACCGCCGTCGAAGTCCCAGCCCCAAACGCTCTGCAGCAGCGACTCGCGAGTAAAGACCACACCGGGTTTGCGCATAAGATACTCGAGCAAATCGAACTCGCGCAAAGTAAGCTTGAGTGGCTCACCGGCAACGGTCACCTCGCGATGGCTGGGCGAAAGCACGATATCGCCCACGCTGAGCACATCACTCACCTGCTTGACCATACCGCCGCGGCGCAGCAGCGCACGGCAACGGCTGGCAAGCTCCATGAGCGAAAACGGCTTGGTCAGATAATCGTCGGCACCGCCATCGAGCGCCATCACCTTATCGAGCTCGGTATCCTTGGCAGTGAGCATCATGATGGGCACCGTCGCCGTCAGGCGGTCGGCGCGCAGGCGACGCATAATTGCCAAACCGTCGGTATCGGGCAGCATGATGTCGAGCAAGACGGCATCGGGTACCCGTCGCACCACGGCGGCCTTAAACTCGCCATCGCACGAAAAGCCCTCGGCCTCGATCCCCTGCTTGCGCAGCGCATAGACCGTCAAATCCCTGATGTTGTCATCGTCCTCGACGTAATAGATCATGTTGAACCCCTTTGCGGCCGGCATGACCGCATCTTAACCCTAAAGGTACCTTTACTAGATGGTATCAGCCAAAACGTCCCGTCAAATAATCCGCCGTGCGCGGGTCGGTGGGATTTTTGAAGAGCTGAGCGGTGGGCGCGTGCTCTACCAACTCACCCAGCAAGAAAAACGCGACCGAGTCGGAGATGCGCGCCGCCTGCTGCATATTGTGCGTAACGACCACGAGCGTGCAGGTCTCTTTGAGCTCGCAGGCCAGCTGCTCAACCACCAGCGTCGACACGGGATCGAGAGCGCTCGTGGGCTCGTCCATCAGCAGAATATCGGGCTGCACGGCAAGCGCGCGGGCGATGCACAGACGCTGCTGCTGCCCGCCCGAAAGGCCCAGCCCCGACTCCTTGAGTTTGTCCTTGACCTCATCCCATAGCGCAGCGCGACGAAGAGAGTCCTCGACCAACTCATCCAGAACGGCGCGGTCGCGCACGCCCATGCCGCGTGGACCATACGCGACGTTGTCGTAGATGCTCATGGGAAACGGGTTGGGGCGCTGGAACACCATGCCCACGCGCTGGCGCAGGCGGCAGATGTCGTAGTCGCCCAGGATATCCTGGCCGTCGAGCGCGATCTTACCCTCGATGCGGCAGTCCTTGATGTCGTCGTTCATGCGGTTAAAGCAACGCAGCAGCGTCGACTTGCCGCAGCCCGAAGGACCGATAAACGAGGTGATCTGCTTGTCGCGAATCTTGATGGATACGTCCTTGAGCGCGTGGTGGTCGCCATAGAACAGATCGAGGCCCTCGACGTCGATGCGCGTCGACGAGGCGGCAAGATCCTGCGCCGTGGGACGAGTCGCGTCCCCGACTTCGCGCTCGTGCGCAGCCTCGGATATCCTGCTCGGCTGGCCCCTCCATTAGCTCCTCGAGCTCCGTGGGCTCCATAGCCGCAGCAGCCGTCATACCGCATACCTCCACATCGATATCAATTCAGCAGTATCGATAGTAGAAATCGCGGCTCATATGCACGTGAGCGCATTGTCAGGTGTTTGTAAGGGCGCCTACGCTACGCGGCAGGCAGCTCGATGGTAAAGACGGTATGCTCGGGCGTCGATTCGCACGCGATGGTACCGCCATGCGCGCATACAATCTCCTTGGCGATGGCGAGGCCCAGCCCAGCACCGCCGCGATTGGTCGCACGCGCTGCATCCAGGCGATAAAACTTCTCAAAGATCACCTTGAGCTTAGCCGCGGGAATCGGGTCACCATGGTTAATAAAGCGCACGCGCACGCCGCCGTCATCTTGGCGTCGGGCCTCGATCGTAATGGTCGAGCCTTCGTAACTATAGGCGACGGCGTTTTTCATGATGTTGTTGAACACGCGCGCCATCTTGTCGCCATCCACAAGCACCGTCAGGTCCTCGCAGATATCAACCTGGACTTCCTTGTGCTGTTCGTTGAGAATGGGATAGAACTCGTCGGCCACCTGCGCCAGCAATAGCCCCAAATCGACGTAGGCGCGGGTAAGCACGATATCGTGGAAATCGAAACGCGTGATGTCGAAGAACTCCTCGATGAGCGCATCGAGCCGGTGGGCCTTGTCGAGTGCCACGCCTGTAAAGCGCGCACGCTGCTCAAGCGGCAAATCGGGAGCCTCCTGCAGGAGCGAAAGATAGCCCACCACACTGGCGAGCGGCGTACGCAGGTCGTGCGCCAGGTACGTAACCAGGTCATCTTTGCGATGCGATTCGTCGCGCAAGGCCTGTTGAACCTTACGCTCGCAATCGCGCGCCCGGTTGAGCGCACCCTCGACCTTGAGAAAGTCGCCGTCGATGGTATCCCACGTGTCGGGGTCATCAATCAGACGGTCCTGAATACGGGCGGCGATTACGCGGTCGGCATGCTGCTCGCCTTGCTCATAACCCTGGTAATACAGGGCGCGCCCGCAAAAGAACAGGACACAGACGGCGAGCGCCAGCACAAAGCCGAGCATGTTGAATACAAAGCCGGCATCGAACAACACCGGCCCTTCGATGCCGCCGAGCGCCATGGCGCCAATCGCCAACGTCATGGCCCACGCGGCGCCGCCAATCACCACGCAGCGGCGCACGATCTCAAATCGATCGATCAGCAAAAAGCCGACAAGCAGCACCGCCAAGATTCCGACGATGTTGTCGATGCCAATCAGCAGCAGGCTCAGCAAAAAGAGCAGCACCGTTGCAAGCGCGCGGTTGTCGACGACCGACCTCACGTATTCAAAGAGCCGATCGGGCACCTCGAATGCCCGCCTATCGTCTTTTGTCATATCCACTTCCCCACCATCAAAGGCGTTATTCGATTATGTAGCCGACGCCCCAGACGTTTTTGATAAAGCGCGGCTTTTGTGCGTCGTCGCCGATCTTTTCGCGCAGGTGGCGAATGTGCACCATCACCGTGTTGTTGGAACCGGGCATAAAGTCCTCGTTCCACACCGCGCGGAACAGGTCCTCAACGGCCACCACGCTGCCATGATGCTCGACCAGATACAGCAAGATGGAATACTCGATGGGCGTGAGGCGAACCGGCGAACCGTCCACTGCCACGGAACGAGCATCGCGGTTGATCTCCAGGCCGTCGAGCTGGATGGTCGGCGACTCGGCCGCCTGCGAGCGGCTAACGTAGCTGGTGTAGCGGCGAAGCTGAGCGTGCACGCGCGCGATGAGCTCCAGCGGACGGAACGGCTTAACCACGTAATCGTCCGCGCCAAGCGAAAGGCCCTCGATCTTGTCTTGCTGGGCATCACGCGCCGTCAGCATGATCACGGGATAGGTATGGCTGGAACGGATCGTACGCAGCAACTCAAAACCATCGATATCGGGCAGCATGACATCCAGCAGCGCCAGATCGAACTCCTGCTCCAAGATTGCCTTGGCAGCATCGGCCCCGCTATAGGCAATCTGGACATCAAAGCCCTCTTTTGTAAGGTAGATACCAACCAAGTCGGCGATGGCCTTCTCGTCATCAACTACCAAAATGCGCTCATTCATGCGTGCTCCTCTCGCGCTCCATTATGCCCGAGTCGACGCACGCCACACACAACAAGCGTGGGTGATTAAGTCGGCCTTGAGCACCCTTGTGCCCGTTCGGGCGCAGATGTGGGCCACGCACGCACGCGATGATTGCCGACGCCGGCAAACGATATACTCTAGTTCCAGAAGAGACCATCCCGTCGAAAGCGAAATCTGTGAAGCCCCTCACCTCTTTTGCACAGCGCTCAGCCCAGCTTGCCGCCGGCTTTGTCTGCGCTATCGCCCTTGCCGCTGGCGCGCCCACCGTCGCCGGCGCCCAAGTGCTCACGACCGACAATGTTTGCGGCAAAACCGCCGATGCGCGCGGCATCACGGCTGAAAACCTGCCCGATATCGATGCGACCAATGCCCTCGTCATGGGCAAAGACGGCACCGTCTACTATGCCCGCGATGCTGACAAACAGGTCAAGATTGCCTCGATCACCAAGGTCATGACCGCAATCCTAACCGTCGAGAATTGCAAGATGGACGAGAAGGTCACGGTGAGCAACGCCGCAGCCACCGTGGGTAATTCGACCGCCGGCTTGCTCGAAGGCGACGAGCTCACAGTAAAACAGGCCCTGCGCGGCCTGATGATTCCCTCGGGCAACGACGCCGCCATCGTGCTCGCCGAATATGTGGGTAAGAAGATCGACCCTAAGACCAAAGACGCCGAGGCCACATTTGTGAAGGCCATGAACGAGCGCGCCAAGAAGCTCGGCTGCACCGGTACGCTTTTTGAAAACCCGCATGGTCTGGACTTTGATGAGTGGACCGGCGACATGCACTCAACCGCACACGACGTAGCGCTGATGATGCAAGAGGCCATGAAAAACGACACGATCCGCGAGGTCGTAGCGAGCGATGATTCCTGGATTGAGGTTACGGGCGCCGACGGTTCCGACCATTCTCATTCCATGGATACACACAATGAGCTGCTGGGGCAGGACGGCAATATCGGCGGTAAGACCGGCACCACCGACGATGCCGGCTATTGCTTTACGGGAGCCTACAACCGCGATGGCGACGAGACCTACACCGTCGTTTTGAACTCCAGCACCACCGACCAGCGCTTTGCCGACACGGCCGCCCTTGCCAACTGGTACTACGGCCACAAGGTGACGGTTGCGATCGCCAACACGCAGGAAAAGACCGCCAACGGCAATCCGCTCATCGCGCGCATTAGCCAGACCGATTGGACGGACAAGACGATCGATGCCACGCTCGCCGACCCCGCAGCTCAGGCAACCGTCTTTTCGCTTGCTGGAGAGGTGACCGAAAAGGTTACCTACGATGACCTTTCGGGCACGGTGCATGTGGGCGACAAGGTGGGCAGCGTGACGCTCAAGCAAGACGGCACCAAGATCGCCGTCATGGATTTGGTTGCCGACGAGGAAGACTCGGGGCCGAATCCCATTGAGTGGCTCCTTGTAAAACTCGACCGCTTGGGCCGCCGCATCGACAACCGCCCACTTACGGCAGAAAGCGAGACCGTAGCCAAGGCACCCGAGGTGTAGGGTCGAAGAACAATACGCTCGCTGAAAGGAGGTGTCCGAAAGGACGCCTCCTTTTTTGAGGGTTCGAATCCCCAGCCGCCATTCTTGGTAATAAAAAAGGGCCCCAAATGGGACCCTTCTTCAAAGTCATACTGGCGGAGAGCTGGGGATTCGAACCCCAGATGCCCTTTTGGGGCATACTCGCTTAGCAGGCGAGCACCTTCGGCCTCTCGGTCAGCTCTCCGTAACAGCCGTTCTATAGTAACCAAACAGCCGAAGTTGGGCAAGGGGAATTTTGAGGCGTTTCCTCTTTTACCTCTCTTTTACCAGTAAACGTCTCAGTCAATCATCTCAATCTGTAACATCTGCAGGCCGTAATCCCCTCCAGATGTTACAGATTGAGACAAAGATACAAGGACGGCCCCAGCGACAGCGCGGACAGCCCATTCTTTATTAGTCCTCTCGAACGGTCTCCAACAGATAATCGCGCATGTACGGAATTGCAAACGAAACACAGCCATAGCCCGCGGGCTCAATCAACCCCGCATCGATCAGACGCTTGCGATATGACCCAACTTTGTTCGCCGACAAACCCATCTTCTTGGCGATATCGCCGTTGGCGATATCGACGCCCTCGCATTGAGCCATCGCCGCGAGATACTGAAACTGCCGTTCCGACACCCTGCGCAGCGCTGGGGCAATCACCATAGCATTAAAACTATCAAGAGCCGCCTGGATACCCTTACGAGCCGCCTCTTCGCTCACACCCTCCGCCCCACTGCGCGCAGCAACCTGCCAAGCGTAATATCCGACCAGCTGGACCATAAAGGGATAGCCTGCCGAAGCTTTTGTTAATAGCTCAGCGGCACCTTTGTCGAGCTCCTTGCCCGCTCGTCTCATCGTATCCTCAAACGATCCGCCAACTTCAAAATCGGAAAGCCGAGTAAGTTCAACATGTTTGGCTCGCTGAAGGAACGTCAACGTATCATCCACCACCACGCCATCTACCGATGTCGGCAGCCCGGCGAAAGCGAAAGCGACATTCGCTCCTTGGCGAATCAAGAGCTGCATCTCATTGCCTAGCTCGCGCATTTCCTCAGTTGAGGCATCCTGGATCTCGTCGAGCGTAATGAGCAGACCACCGCGCTTCGCAGCATCGTACATCGCCTCGCCCAGATGAGAGGCCGACTTCGACATCTCCATGGAGCCAAGGCTGACCCCTAAAATCGATGGAGAAATCGAGATTGATTCAAGACGAACGTTTCGCTGCAGAGCCTCGAGGATTCTATTGCAAAAACCAGCATTGGAGGCAACGTCAACGACCTCGAATCCTTTTTTGCGTGCAAGGTCACCCAATGCATTAAGGAGCACCGTTTTACCTGTGCCTCGGACGCCCGAGATGCGCATGAGTCGATCGGGGGCACCAGGACCATTCTCAAGAGCCTCGGCAAAGTCATCCAAAACAGTGTCCCGTCCGATAAGCTCAGGCGGATTCATGCCCGCCGTTGGCTTAAAGGGGTTAACAGCTTTCGTCATTCTGCCCTCCTCTGCTAGTTTTAACAACTTTAACAAAGTTTAGCAACTTTAGCAGAGTTTAACAGTTTTAGCAGGCTCGGCGGCTTTATGCCTTACCGATCCTGCCGGGTCCTCCCGCCCGCGCCGATACAAATAGCGCAGTGCGGCCCCTCTATATCGCCCCTACCCCAGCGAGCGACTGAGGGAGCCGAGCTCATCGTTGCCCATGGTGCGCCACATTTGGAAGATGCAGACGCGCGCCAGGAAAAAGAAGCCGTTATCGACCAGCTGCACGGCGGCATCCGCCAGCTGGTTGGTCACGGCGGACACGGGAGGCAGCTCGAGCCCGGCCTTACGGATGGTCTCAACCGCATCCTCGAACGTCGGCGGCTCATTGACGCCCATCTCGTTCATAAGGCCCTGCATTTCTTCCAGCGCGCTACTACCCGACTCCTCGCCGCGCGGCACGAGGCGGTAGCACGCCAACGCGAGCTCGAGCTGGTCGCAGTTCCAATAGGCAAACGCCAGACGATAGAACAGATAACCGATTGCGGAACGGTCACTGGCAATGCGCAGGCCGTGGCGCGCCACCTCGATAATCTCGTCAAAGCGCTCCAGGCGCGCCAGCACGTTGATGAGCGCAAAGTGCGACTGCATGGACGAGCGAGCCAGATCGTAAAGACGACGCACCTCGGGCAATGCCCGTTCAAAATCCTCCTGCTCGGCGTAATAACTGCAGATCTCGTGCTGGGCAAAGTACAGCGCATCGGGAGCACGCAAAATACGAACGGAGCGGTCTTCCTCCATTACCGGCAGCACCATGCGTACCAGCTGGTTGTCGCAAAACTGCGTCTGGACCGGACCCGTTGCCAAAAGCTCGGCAACGGCACACTTGGCCTCCAGCTCCTCAACAAGACGGGAGAAGCCCTCAAACGCGCTTGCACGGTCAACTTTTGCCTGCTCGCGCAACTCAACGACGCGCGCCACATACGGGTCATCGTCCATCTCCATGACCTCGAGCTCATCAGCCGTATCGGCAAGCAGCAGGTCGCGCAACGCCGGCGGCAGCGAACGGTGGTCGTCACGCGGGCGAGCGTGAACCTCCGCAGGCTCAATCGCATCCGGCGCATCCGACTCATATGCCTCAAGCATGCGCTTGCACGGCATATCGTCCATATCCATGCTCTCAAGATCCTTGGCGACAGGCACGCAATTGGCCAGATAGGCCGCACGCCCAAAGGAATATGTTGCAATGACGCGCTCGCCCTGCTCGCCGTCGGGAGCCGCAATCTGAACATGGCAGCGCGCAATGCAG
>OGPU01001214.1_pt1 | contig 23401 bp, 18 predicted proteins | sample 1552991 | NCBI WGS metagenome assembly OGPU01 (sample SAMEA2580296, study PRJEB22360) | human gut metagenome | biome: human gut; feature: human-associated habitat; material: faeces | place: Denmark | collected 2008/2010 | reverse complement strand
GCCCGCTCTCTTGGCTACCCCATTATAACACAGGGACATGAAAAAGAAAAGGGGTAATATCATGAGTATCAACGACATCACCGAAAAAATCCGCAAGCTGAAAGAGGCGCAGGCGTTCGCTGCGGAGATCGCCGCCGAGATCGAGACGTTGCAGGATGAGATCAAGGCCGAGATGACCACGCGGAACACAGACACCCTGCAGGCCGACATCTTTACCGTGAGATGGACAACGGTAAAGAGTGCCAGACTGGACAGCAAGGCGCTCAAGGCCGAGCAGCCGGAACTCTATGCCCGGTACACCAAAACCACAGAAACCCGCCGTTTCACGGTGGCTTAAGGGAGGTGCAGCATATGGACAAGCATATCCGTGATCTTTACAACTATTACTCAGAAAGAGACACCCCTGAGAACCTACGCATGAAAAGCGAAACAGATGCACCTTGGGAATCCTCGCTGTCTGGATTGCTTTCACGGGAAGACTATCTGTCCGTGGAGGAAAGCATTACAAATCCCCTTTCCCAATATGCGGAGCGAGGTTTTGTGCTCGGGTTCAAAATTGCTTCTAAGCTGTGGGCGGAGGTCTTAGGATGATCGAAAACCTGACACCAACCGAACGCGAGATTATAGTTATTCTCCGCGGTAATGATGAACACTTTGCACGCAAGGTGCCTGCCTTTGCGTTCGGCATGGATAAGGCTATACGGAGGAATAACCGCCCGCTCGACGAGAAACATTCTATTGCGATTCATGGATAGCTATCCGTTCGGCTTTTCTCTGCGTTTCATTCTTTGTGTGAACCGATCAGCGCCTATAATCCAGAGCCAAATCAGCCCTATCCGTTCGCATTTTCTAGTGGCTTTTCGTGGCAATAACGACCAAACAACGACCAGGCAGGAGTTTTTTGGATATCGAGACAAAAAGAAAGAACCCGCACGAACCTAGTGTTCATGCGGGTTTTCCGATGGTCGGAGTGACGGGACTTGAACCCATGGCCTCTTGGTCCCGAACAAATCAGGGGATAGACCTGCATTTTACCCGGAATTTCCGTTTATCTCGGTTTTTCTTTAAATTTCGCATACTTTCAATATACAGGATAATACTCGGTTGCCAATCCGGTTGCCAATTCTTACCCTGCCCGAACCGGATTTTCGTCTGCCACTATTACTCCAAGCGTTGAAAAAACTCCTTCTACAATATCAGATGCCCGACGTTTATCGCTATCCGTCACATCTCTATATTCTTTCAGGGTAGTTTCAACATCCGCATGACCTAATAACTCCTGAACAGTTCGAGCGTCTACTCCTTTTTGAATCAATAACGTAGCAAACGTATGCCGAAACCTATGGAATGTTACATGATATGTGGTTAAGCAATGTTCCTCTAAAAAACGTATAAACTGTCTGCGAAAAGAGGAATATGATCTTAGCACGCCATATCGATTAGGGAATACCAACTTTTCCCCAAAATCTCGCTCATTTGATTTGCTGTTAAATTTCTTGCAATACAGTTCTCGCCATTCCAGAAGAATGTTCACCAATTCATTATCCATAGGGACAAAACGGATACTGGTTTCTGATTTTGGAAGAGCTCGTACAGTCTTTGCGGCACCAGGTTTTCCAGACTCATCCACTTCATATTCCAGCGTCACGGCTTTATCAATGTTGATTATCGGATGAGTGTCATTGAAACGCAGATCGCTCCAGTCCAAGGCAATTACTTCGCCTATTCGCAGTCCGGTATGGAACAGCGTGTTAATAATAGGCTTATATGTTGGACTTGCATTTATCTTTTCCAATAATTGCTGACATACATCAAGAGGAATGGCTTTTGGCGCTTTTAAACGTAGCTTTGAAACATCCGGCATTGTGATGGTCTTATTCTTACACGGATCCTTTGAGATCAACTTGTTTTCAGTAGCAAAAGCCGTTACCTGTTTAAAAAGACGGTAAACCTCCTTAATCGTTTTTTGTGAGAGCGGCTTTAGCTTCTCCCCATCTGGTCGTCTCAAATTCCCCGGCCTTGCTAAACAATTTAAAAAAGATTGAACATCTCGAAAAGACAAATCCTGTATACTCTTATTAGGTAAGCGCCAGTAAATGTTTTTAGCCAGATCACAGTACCATTTATACGTCCTTGAAGAAACCGAGTTTAGCTTAAAATCACACAAGTACACTTGTGTCAAATCGTGAATACCAATATGGTTTCTCTCCACATACTCATCAACATTAATTGCATGTTCCAACTCCTGCTTCTTTTTGATCACATCTTCTGGTGTATCACCAATAACACTACGCCGTAATCTTTTTCCATGTTCATCCCGGCCAGAACTCACCTGGGCGCACCATTTTCCATCCGATCTTTGATAAATTGTCCCTTCTCCTTTGTGTCTCCGCGTTCCCTCCCCTCTTGCTTTTTTTGTAGAATCAACTTTCTTAGTCATAACTATTGCCCCCTGACGACAGGGCAGATTACAAACTCATTATACACCCACATCATAAATTATCAATCCTCTTATTTTCCTACTTTATAGTTGCCAATAAAACTTCTTAACCATCCAAATTACAAATCCTAACATGGAAACCTTATTTAATCCTTCTAATGTGGGAAAGGAATTATCATTTAGAAGTTCTAAAGCCTTACACCTACCAATCATCAATATTTTCTGTAAGTCATCACTCCCCAAAACATCTTTACCATACTTTTCTGACAAGCGTTGAGCTTCCAACACAATTATAATCGGTATATCGATATCCAAGTTTTTCTGTCCAAAGCTCCCTTGGTAACGGTTAAGAATATTTAAAATTGCATCCCTATCCATATACATATCCCCAGCAAATTTATATCCCTTTACCAGCCCATTTCCTGCGCCCATTCCAGCCGCGTATTGGCAGACCGGTGCTATGCACCGCCTCATCCTGTGGGCGTGCTCCTATCCCCGCACACTATCCGCAGAAGCCTGTATAACCTCCGGTATTGGGATTTGTTTTTCAAGGTGCAGCTGCCTCAAATTGGTCGTTCATTTATATAAAGAGCAGATAAATTCTCCGATAGATACAAGAACGCAAAAAACCTCTCGATTTCTTCAATCGAGAGGTTTTTTCATTGGACATTGAACGCCCTCCACTGCCAGGAAGGAAGTGCGCCTGTTCGGTGGACTGAGGGGCGGTTCATTGTAAACCTCCTTGAACCTCTTACTCTAAGAATCTATTACGGCAAAAAAGGGAATACAGGAAATGCAGATCAAAAAATAGAACGGATATGGAAGCAAATGGCTCATAAATAGGAAGAGCCGTTGGCAAATTGTTTTAAAGCACAGACCGAAAAGTATCACAAATCCCCAAATTGGCGCAATCAAAAATGCGAGCATTTTTATCTGGGTTGATAGCAATAATTGTTCCCGCTTGCTCAATGGCACACGTGTGCTGAACAGCACCAGAAATGCCAATGGCGATATATACGGCTGGTCGGACAGTACGGCCAGTAAGTCCAACCTGCAACTCATAAGGGGCCAAGCCCCGGTCTACCAAAGGGCGGGAGACTGCCAGCCCATATCCCTTTTGATTTGCCCATTTTTGAATTTGCACAAATTGGGTGGCAACGCCCACTCCCACGCCGACAATTACCTGATCGCCGATAGGATAGGAAGGACGCATCGTAGCCATCTGTGGTCGTGTCCGGCAGGAAATAGTAGCTAGCAGATTTCCACCAAAAGCTGGGCGAGTCATATATAGGGTATCCCCATCAGTCTCGAGAGTTGTACAGTCTGCACATAGTCCAGTGTGCAGAAGCGCCGCGACTTGGGGAGCTGTACGCCGCCCCCAAAGTCCTCCATCCCACAAGACTACGCTGGGATTTTTCTGACGGATCCGTGCCGCGAGACAGTTGGGAGTATCCTTCTCCAGAACGTGAACCCGCTCCGCTATCCTATGAGCCCATTCCAGTGGTTCCGTGCCCACACACCAGATCTCCGGCAATTTAATTCTTATGTATGCCTTTTCCTTGCGTATTTCCTGAGGCTTTTTAATGACGGATTCTATAACTTCATCCAGCTGTTCAAGCTGGATAAACCGGCAATGGCGCCGATCGGTATGGCACTCATAGGTTTTCAGCACGCGGGTCGGTGATCCTTTCAAGCCGCATCGTTCCGGGTCAGCTTCTAGTTTAGCGGCATCCCAGAGCTCTGCTATTCCCAACTTGCTGTTAATTCGGGGAAAGCGCAATTCTACAGTCCGTTCCATAGTAAGTACCATGGGGAAAGATGCTTTTTCCTCCCCGAATCGGGTTATGCAACGCATCCCCTTTCCTACTTCTATGAACATCTCCAATACATTGGTAATTACCGGGATTTCCAACAGAGCTGCCAGCGCAGGCCCGGTTTGTGCCGTGTCGCCATCAATACTCTGCCTCCCGCATAAGATGAGATCTGGCATCAGTTTTTTTATCGCGAGGGATAGCGTATAGGCGGTGGCTAGAGTATCCGCACCGGCAAAGATATTATCTGACAATAGTACTGCGCGCGGTACCCCCAGTCTTGTGAGAGCTTGAAGGGTGGATAGGCAATCGGGACGTCCCATGCATATTATCGTTAAATCTGTATCCGGATCAGAATCCTTGAACCGGAGAGCGTATTCTAAAGCGCAGGCATCAAAAGGACTCAATTCCTTATTCACCAGTTTAACACACACGATGATTCGCATTCTTTATCTTTATCTCCTTTCTAATGCGGGGCGATATCCGGATCCTTATTTGCTAGTGCTTTGTTATATTTAGATATGAATTGCCAAAGGGTTTGATCACTTACTGATGCGGATATGCAGCAAAAGTAACTTATTTAATCATGCTTTTGTTGACGATAATTTCGCGGCGATAAACCGGTGTGCTTTTTAAAAATGCGACTGAAATACAGAGGGTCGGGAAACCCAATGTTTTGCGCAATAGTGTTAATGGGCAGATTGGTAGACGATAGATAGTGCTTGGCTTGGGATATTTGAACGGCAAGTCGGTAATTGCGGGGCGATTTACCTGTAAATTTTTTAAAACTGCGAAAAAAATATGAATCACTTAGATTGCATATTGAGGCTAATTCGCTGACTGAATATTCTACGGCACAATTGGTGTTGATTAGGGATATAACCTTTTCGACACTTTTACAGATAACTGGATTTTGAATATCATTAATACGAATTAAATTCTCTATCTGTGCCAAAATTTGAAAGAAAAAGCCACAACACATTAAATTGTAATAACTAATATTGCTTTGCATATATCTGATAATTTTTTCAAAGGTTTTAATAATTTCATTTGAAACTCCGATATACATGGTTCCGGTCTGGAACAAGGGAAGTTTTGTCAGAACTTGTTCAAATTCTGTTCCAAAAAAGTGGATCCAGTAGATCCGAATGCTTTTTTCTGTGGAATAAATATATTTCTGAGATTCATAGGGCTTATATAAAATTAAAGTGCCAGCAGTTGCCTGGAGACTTTGACCGTTGATAGTATAAACAGGTTCGCCCTCTACTACGTACAAAAGTTGAAAATCGCCTCGGCCATTGTTTCGGTTCTCCTCGTAATAATCTTTCTGTACAAGGGACATACCACAGTTATTTACAAAAACATGAGTAGAATCGGTAGGATAGGGATATTCGCTGGAAATCCGGCCTTGATAAAACTGAAACAACCAGAGGATCCCCCTTTCACTGTTAGGGCTAAAGCTGCATTTTCACTCTTAGTATAAAGGAACATCTTGAAAGAAGCAAGGGCAGTTTTATCCATATTATTTGTGTAGCATATGCTATTATTTTGCAAAGTAAATTCGTTTATAATTCTATTAGAAGATATAGTTAGATATTTTAGATATTTGGGTTTAATTTTGTTGTTATTATGTGTTTTGGAAAAATTACCCTTATTTCAGTTAAAACTAAAACTCTCATGCAATGCAAAAAATAAACGCTGATAAGTGGAGAAATCTTCATGGTTTGGAGTCCTTATGAATCTTGTTGAAACAATAAAAAGAGAGTGGGATCACTGTATACATAACGGGTGTAAAGATGATGGCACCTTGATCGGTTTGCCGCATCCCTATACGGTTCCATGTATTGGTAACCGCTTTCAAGAAATGTATTACTGGGATACCAGTTTTATCAATCGAGGGTTGATTCTCTCTGGACGGATACAACAGGCCGTCAATAACGTGGAGAACTTGTTTTTCCTGCTCGATCGCTACGGTTTTGTTCCTAATGGAAACCGAACGTATTATCTCAAAAATTCGCAACCGCCTTTTTTGTCCCGAATGGTAGCAGATGTTGCGGCTGTGACGAAGGATGCCAATTGGATGAAACGGGCGGTCAAGTATCTGATTCGTGAACACGCTTTCTGGATGAAAAAACGAATGACTTCCTGCGGCTTGAATCAATATGCCGGTGACCGTGAGAGAGCCATACAGGAAAAAATATACCAAGACTACATAAAGCGAATCGGTCGTCGTCCGGAGGATATCGATGACAAAAGCCTTTCCGTTCAGTATATCGGAGCCTGTGAGAGCGGATGGGATATAAGCCCTCGTTTTGGCTTTATGATCGAACAGTATGTGCCGGTATGTTTGAACGCGTTGCTCTATATGCTGGAAAATACTATTGCCGACCTAACAGAGTACACACAAGTTGGAGATAGCGAAAACTGGCGAAAAAAAGCGGCCGATCGCCAAGAAACGATGAACCGCGTTATGCTTAAAGATGGCGTATTCTTTGACTATAACTTTGTAAAGAACGAGAAAAGTCAAATTTTCTCCTGCGCATCTTTTTATCCGCTCATGGTGGGTATGGCAACGCAGGAACAAGCTGCGTCGCTGCGGAGGCAGTTGCCTCGCCTGGAAACAAGTTTTGGGCTGACGGCTTGTGAAAAATGGGATACCCCCTTTGCGTTTCAGTGGGGATACCCCAATGGCTGGGCGCCACTACACGCCATCGCTGTGGAAGGTCTGCTTCGATATGGGTTTGATGAAGATGCCCTTCGAATAGCCAAAAAATATGTTGCTCTGGTGGAAAGCAATTACGAAACAACTGGCTATCTATGGGAGAAATACAATGTGGTTGATGGCAGTGTGTTGGTTTCGCAAGAACGGCTAGCTTCGGAAATGCCGCCTATGATGGGCTGGAGCGCTGGTGTGTATTTGTATATGAAAGCTGTTATAGAAACAAGTAGATCATTACGGATCTGTCATCGGCAAGAGGAGGTTTAATAGGTGTCTCTTTCAATGAGGAATAAATATATCTAATTTGTCTTGTGCTTTTTGCTCTGTGGGCTAATCGGGTGCGCTGACGGTTCAAAGGAAGCGTCGTGGCCGATAAGTTCAGCAGATAATCATTTCGAAACAACTGACTCGAATTCAACAAAAACACAACTGAATACAGAGTGCACAGTCTCGCAGGAATCATCCGAGACACCAATCATGGCTACCACCCGAGTAACAATTACGGAGGGGACTACCATGCTGACATCTTCATCACTGGTAGCGTCGAAGACGTTGGCTAATACATATTACAAATTGACGCATGACAAGTGCTTTTTTCGTTAACGGGGAAAGTATCATTACGATAAGGAGTTGTATAGATATGAAAAAATTTGCCTTTATTGGTGCAGGAAGCTTTATTTTTACGAGAAATCTCGTTAAGGATTTGCTGACATTTGACGCTTTTAAAGATTGCGAAATTTGTCTAATGGATATCAATCCGGAGCGTTTAGAGATGATCCGGCGTGCTTGCGATAAAATTGTTAAAGCTCTATCCGTACCAGCGACTATTACGACCACGCAGAGCCGTGCCGAAGCACTGACGGGAGCTGACGGAGTATTGTGTACAGTATTCAACGGGGGTACTGAGATATGGCGTTACGATATTGAGATTCCCCAAAAATACGGAGTGGATATCAACATCGGTGATACTCGCAGCGTATCGGGTATCTTCCGAGCGCTTCGGAATATTCCCTTAATGTTGGAAATCTGCCGGGACATCGAAACATATTGCCCGGATGCATGGTTTCTGAACTACACTAACCCCATGGCTATGTTGTGCAAGGCCATGCAGACCTGTACCAAAGTAAAAGTAACCGGATTGTGTCATAGTGTGCAGAAAACTGCAGAGATGCTGGCGGGATGGATCGGCGCGCCCAGTGAGGAGATTGATTATCTTTGTGCCGGGGTCAACCATCAAGCTTTTTATCTGAAATTTCTCTGGAACGGTAAAGATGCTTATCCGTTGCTCAAGGAAAAACTCCAAGATCCAGAGTACTATAATAAAGAGCAGGTGCGCAATGAACTATATAAATATTTGGGATATTATGTGACGGAATCTAGTGGCCACAATTCTGAATACTGCGCATGGTTCCGCAAGCGCCCTGATCTGATAGAAAAATATTGCACGCATAGTACGAACTGGAATCCAGGGTTGCATGCTTGCTCGCTTAATTATCATTTAGAAAAGGATATCCACTGGCGGGAGGAGATCGAAGACTGGATTCAAAATGAACCAGTGGAGGCGAAGCGTGGTGATGAATTCGCAAGCTATGTATTTAACGCACTGATTGGGGATCATACACCCTATCGTTTCAACGGCAATGTCCTCAATCATGGCAGTATTGAGAATTTGCCTTATGACGCCTGTGTCGAGGTTCCGGTATTAGCAACTCGTTTTGGATTACAGCAGATGGTCGTAGGGAAGCTGCCGGATCATCTGGCCATTCTAATCGGACAAACTGCTCAGATAGAGAACCTCGTGGTTGAAGCAGCTATGGAGAAGAGCCGTGACAAGGTATTTCAGGCCGTTAGTATGGATCCGTTGTGTTCAGCAGTATGTAGTCTGGAAGAGATTCGAAATATGGTAGACGAATTATTTGAGGCCAATAACGCGTTTTTGGGAGATTATATCTAATACCGAAAAAGTTTTCCGGCTAAGGATGGAAAGGAACGGATTATGAGAAAGCGAGTCAGCATATTCTCGATTGCGGCGTTGCTGGTAACTACAGTTTTGTCGGTTGCCGGAGAATCTCTGATAGCGGAGACTACGGGAGAAAATGGGCAGGTTTACGGGAATGAAATTCAGCAAACGGTATACGCAGACACCGATGGGATGAATACAGACTATACCACATATCTGCACGATATGCCTTCTGCCCCAAGTGCGAAGCAAGGGATAGAATTGACTGTCAATTCAGCCGGGTTAGCAACGGATGAACTGGGATGTGTCAGAATGGAAGCCGGAAGATCATCGGTCGCATTTTTGGTTGATATTCCGGAAACCGCTGTTTATACACTGGCATTGTGCTATATGACAGGGGATACGCTGACTGCTGAATTGGAGGTTTCGTTTGAAGTGGATGGCCGTCTGCCATTCACAGAGGCAGGCGGTTTTACTTTGCCCCGCTTTTGGATGGATGGGGATGAAGCACGTGTTGATGGTAATGGAAATGAATTTTCCTCAAACCAGGTGCCGTATGATTCTCCGCACGCATATACGGTGGTAAGCAACTCTGGTTGGAGTGAGGAACCGTATTTGATCCATTTGGAGGCCGGAGCACACCAAATTACCTTATCAGCGGTAAAGGGCGATTTTTTACTGAATTCCTTGCAGTTAAATGTGCCGGAAACAATTCCCGGTTACGAGGAATACCGGGAAAGTCACCCAGGAGAGGCGTATGATGGCGAGCAAATCACGTTGGAGGGTGAAGCGGCGGCTATTAAGAATAAATATTCTTTGATTAGTCAGTCCGATAGCACATCTTCTATACCTTACCCAAGCGATCCAGTAAAAAGCCGTATCAATTATATTGGGGGAAATAACTGGTCGACAGTTGGAGATACAATTGTTTGGAAAGTTCACGTTTTAGAAGATGGCTATTATAAACTCGGCTTTACATATCGGCAGGACTATGTACTCAACGGAACATCTTATCGTTGTCTTAAAATAGACGGAAAGACACCCTTTTCTGAGGCTCAGGCTATTCCGTTTGACTATGCTGACGGCTGGGCATTTCAGAGCCTGCAGGACAGCAATGGGAACGAACTGCCATTGTATTTTACTCAGGGGGAACATGAAATTAGTCTGACGGTTACGCAGGGTGATATGGCGGAGATATGTAGTAATCTTGAGGACATTATCCGTGTTCTCGGTGATGTGTATATGGATATCACCATCGTGACCGGTGAAACAGTGGACACATATCGTAGCTATGATCTTTTTGAACAAATTCCTGATCTGAATAGCCGTTTATCTGACTGCCGGAATCGGTTGATTCATGAGGCAGATAATATTGAGCAAATCACCGGGCGTTTAGGGGGCAGCTACGTATCGGTAATCCGCAGTATGGTTCAAGTCCTTGATAAGATGATTCAGAACCCATATATAGCCCATCGATATAAAGATAACTATTATACTAATTATGGCAGTTTGTCAGCCTGTGTTAATGATATGCGCAGCATGCCTTTGGGGATTGACCGGCTATATCTAGCAAATCCAGAAGAAGACTTTTGTGTCATCACCAAAAACATCTTTCAAAAAATGGCATTTAGTATACAGCGGTTTGTAGCCTCCTTTACACAGGATTACAACAACGTGTCTGGTTCATCAGATAGTGGTGAATCAATAACGATCTGGGTAAATTGGGGACGTGATCAAGCACAGGTGCTTAACTCGCTGATTCAGAGTCAGTTTGTTCCCAAATATAACATTGGAGTTAATCTGAAGGTTGTCAATACCACTGTTGTGCAGGCCGTGGTTTCGGGGAATGGTCCTGACTGTATTCTTCAGCAAAGTCGAACCGAACCGGTGAATCTCGCTATGCGCGGCATTTTGGTCGATCTCTCCCGCTTTGAGGATTTTCCTGCGGTCTGCGATCGCTTTATGCCTGGTGCTACGGTACCTTATGAGTATCAGGGAGGCTGTTATGCTCTCCCGGATACCCAGAATTTTTATATGATGTTCTGCCGGACAGATGTGTTTGAAGATCTTGGCATCGATATACCTACAACATGGACAGAGTTTTTAAACGTCTTGACAGTACTCGCCCGCAGTAATCTACAAATAGGACTGCCCTATACCCAGATCGTGTCCACTGGAACGGTCAATGTGGGAGTCGGTGGTCTGTCCTTATATCCTTCACTGCTATTGCAGAATGGAGTAGACATGTATTCCCCTGAATTGGATTCCACTAATCTGACGGATGCGGCAGCTATTGATATATTCTGCCAATGGAGCGATTTGTATACAAAGTATAAATGTCCGGTTACTTATGATTTTTATAATCGTTTCCGCGTCGGTACCATGCCCCTTGGTATCCAGCCGTATACAATGTACGCTACCATTAAAGAGGCAGCAACAGAGATAGACGGCCGGTGGACTATGGTGCCCATACCGGGACATGCGCAATCAGATGGTTCGATCAAACATACGTCAGCCGGGTCAGGAACAGGTTGTGCAATTTTGAAGATGTCCGAGAATCCCGATAATGCATGGGAATTTTTGAAGTGGTGGACATCATCGGAAACTCAATATCAGTATTCCGCCGAATTGGAGGCTATATTGGGGACATTGGGACGAAACGCTTCCTCCAATGTTGAGGCAGTAAAGAAGATGGCTTGGGACGGGGATATGCTGGACGGTTTGCTGGAACAATGGAAAGCTGTTGAAGAAATTCCCGAAACACCAGGGAGTTATTATGTCGCGCGTGGCGTTGATCAGTGCTTTTGGAATGTCGTTAACGCAAATGAGAATCCCATGGATATGCTGATGAAATGGGGAACTATTGTCGACGATGAGATCACGAGAAAGCGGGTGGAGTATGGCTTGGAATAAAGAAAACCGACAAGCCATGGGACATGTTTTGCATTTTGGGACAAGGCGTAAGTTGGGAGAGAACGCCTCATTCATCATCCTGCTGTTACCGTTTTTCATTCTTTTTTTTCTATTTACTGTTTTGCCAGTGGCCTCTTCAGTGGTGCTTAGTTTTTTTAACTACGATTTAGTATCCATGCCCATTTTTTCCGGACTGACTAATTATATCCGCATGTTTGTCGGGGATGAAATGTTTTTAAAAACCGTCAGTAATACTCTCGTGTTGTCAATAATTACCGGGCCGTTCAGTTTTTTGTTGGCATTTCTTTTGGCTTGGTTAATAAACGAATTTAACGGCATCGTACGTGGATTTCTGGCATTTTTATTTTACGCTCCTGCTCTAGCGGGAAACGCTTATTTCATCTGGCAAATCGCCTTCAGTGGTGATAGCTATGGGTATGTTAACAGCCTATTATTGTCTGTGGGACTTATCACCGAACCAATGCAATGGTTCAAAAGCACAGAATATTGTATGGCGATCGTCATTGTAGTACAACTGTGGCAGAGCATGGGGGTGTCGTTTCTGTCTGACTTAGCCGGCTTACAGAATGTCAATACCGAATTGTATGAAGCTGGGGCGATAGATGGAATTCGTACCAGATGGCATGAGTTATGGTATATTACGCTTCCCAGTATGAAGAGTATCCTTTTGTTCGGCGCGGTTATGCAGATACAAGCGACTTTTTCTATTAGTTCTATTTGCACTACTTTGGCTGGATATCCCAGTGTCAACAATACAGTGGATACCATTGTGTCCCATTTGGTGGATGTAGGAACCGTTCGGTATGAAATGGGGTATGCTTCGGCAATTTCCGTATTTCTTTTTGCGCTAATGGCTATTACACGAATTGTTGTCGGCAAGCTTTTACATTTAGTTGGACGTTGAAAAGGGGGATGATTGAAGAATGGCACGTGTAATTCTTGCAAAGCGTCATCCCCGTTCTCAGTACCGTCGATATACGCGGAATAAAGCTGGCAATGTGTTTTACGGTTTGTTTCTCTTGCTCTGCGGTTTGTTTTCGGTATTACCCTTGGTTTACTGTGTTTGCACCTCTTTTAAACCGATGGAAGAGCTGCTGGTGTTTCCGCCTCGTTTTTTTGTTTCTCGGCCCACATTAGATAATTATGTCGTCCTACCAAATCTGATTGCGAACCTGATGGTGCCACTTTCCCGATATGTTTTCAATAGTCTCTTTGTTAGTATTGTAACAACGGCTTTGCACATTGTAGCGGCATCTATGGCGGCGTTTACCTTTTCTAAATCCAAAATCAAAGGACGCACCGCACTATTCCTGGTAGTACAGTTTGCGCTATTATACAATAGCTATACGTTGGGGATTCCCCAGTATATTCTGATGAGCAATATGAGAATTATTGATACATATCTGGTGTATATTCTTCCCTATATTCCTTCCGCTATGGGTGCTTTTCTGATGAAGCAGTATATAGACTCCAGCATTCCGGATGCATTGCTTGAGGCGGCAAGGATCGATGGGGCCAGTGTTTTCCGAATGTACTGGAGTATTGTTATGCCAATTGTACGTCCGGCCTGGATGACCTTGCTGCTGTTTTCTTTTAAAGACATGTGGTCGATTATGCCAAACGGTACTATTTTCAGCGAAGAGTTGAAAACCTTGCCTTATGTTATGTCCCAAATCAATTCCGGCGGACTGGCACGGGCGGGGAGTGCTATGGCAACCACGGTAATCATGATGATCCCTCCCATTATTGTGTATATTATTTCTCAGCGCAATGTTATGGAGACGATGAGTAGCGCCGGAATCAAAGACTGAGCGGAGGTGAGAGAATGAGGCGAAAACCTATCGTATGCCTAAGATCTGTCGCAGTGGTTATGCTGTTGTTATGGACTTTAATGCTCGGTGTAAATGCAGAAGAGGCTTATACGTCATGGGATACCCTAAATGGGAAGGTATCAGTATACGGCCGGCATATGTTTGAGGCGTCACGGAGGATCTCTGGTACCTCCCTCGGATTGGATTTCAGCCTAAAAGGACTGGAAGATATATTTTGTGCCAACGACGATAAGGTATACCTGCTAGCGGGAAGTGAAGCGGCAGTTGTAATACTGGATAGCGATTTAAATTTAGAATCGGTTGTCACCTGCGAAACAGAGGATTTTTCGGATGCCCGTGGCATTTATGTGGATACGGATGGACTTATTTATATTGCGGATACCGAACGGGGAAGGATTCTTATACTGGACAGAGACGGTGTGGTTCACAAGACTTTGGAATTACCGGATTCTGACTTGATTCCGGCTTCCTTTGTATATCGTCCCTTAAAGTTGACCAAGGACAGCAAGGGCTATACTTATGTTCTCAGTGAAGGATCGTATTATGGGGCGCTGATGTATTCTCCTGATGATCAATTTATTGGATTTTATGGCGCGAACACGGTTTCTTCCACGCCTCTACAAGCGTTGTCTTATGTATGGGATTTGCTGACGAGCAATAATATCAAGCAGTCTAAGACAGCCAGAACGCTGCCCTACCAATTTTCCAATCTGTTTACAAGCAGCGATGATTTCGTTTATACCTGTACAGGAGCAACTTCAACCTCCAGCAACGGCAGCGGCCAAATCCAAATGCTCAGTCCTAGTGGTACGAATGTTTTATACAAAAGGGAAATCACCGGTTCATCCATCAACGCTAGCGATTTCAATTTTGCAGAAGATGAGTATATTACCCGGCTAAAAGAAAATAAGCTGCAAAGTTTTGTTGACCTAACGGTGGACGAAAAGGGGTTTATCTATTCTGTTGATAGAACCTACGGGAAAATATATATATACGACCATGATTGTAATCAACTGTCTGCTTTTGGAGGCGGATTTGGTGCAGGGGATACGCTGGGAACCTTTACATCCCCCTCCGCGATTGGGGTGCAGGGAGAACGGCTGCTCATAGCGGATGCAGGTACGGAAAGCGTGACGGTTTTTAAACCCACCACATACGGACTTTTGGTGCTTGCTGCACAGGGAATATCATTGACGGGCGATTACCAGGCGGCTGCTCCTTATTGGGAACAAGTATTATCTATGGATGCCAACAGCAGGCTAGCGTATCGGGGGCTAGCTAGGGCGTATTATCAAAGCGGTGACTATGTGCAGGCCCGGGATTATGCACGGCTGGCAGCGGACTACACCACATACGGCCAAGCATATGAGGTTTTGGCCAAACAGTTCATAGAAAATAATTTCTGGTGGCTTTTTCTCCTATTGCTGGCAGCAGTTGGCGGTATTGCGGTTTTTATGGTTTATACCAATCGGCATGCCGTTCATCTAATCCGAAATGAAAAATGCCGGACAGTATCGTCGGTTATGATTCATCCTTTCGACTCCTTTAATGCAGTTAGGTATAAAAACCAGGGTTCTGTTTTGATTGCAGCAATACTAATGGTAGTCTATTTTGCTTTGGCTATGCTCTGCCAGACACACGGAGGTTTCCTGTTTAGCAATTTTGATAAAACCACCTTTAATATGGTTTTTGTATTTCTGCAAACAGTAGGGTTGGTGACTCTCTGGTGTGTAGCTAACTGGCTGGTGACAACCCCCATGCAGGGGAAAGGGCGCCTCAAGGATATCTTTATCTCCACGGCATATGCGTTGTTACCGATGCTTGTGGAAAGACTGCTGTTTTTAATCTTATCTCAGGTACTGCCCCTGTCGATGGCGCCGTTCTTGACAACGCTCCACACAGTAGCACTTATTTATAGTCTGTTTCTATTGTGCGTGGGTGCCATGACGATCCATGAATATGGTTTCGGCAAATTTCTGTTGACGTCGCTCATCACGCTTCTTGGAATTATTTTAATTGTATTTATTGTTTTTATGCTTGGCATTTTGCTGCAGCAATTCTGGGATTTTCTAGTATCCGTTTATGTGGAATTAGCCTACCGTTAGTCCGTTTTAGGGGGAAACAACAGTGAAAAAACGGCATTCTTTTATCGCTTTTGTAGCCGTGACTGTACAGATACTTTTACTTGCAAGTTGTGAGGCGCCGGCGGAACAGCCCTTTAATACGGCTGCCGAGGTTCCTACAATGCAGACTGGGACTTTCGTACAGGTCGGCGATCTTGAACTGTCTTGGAATAATGAGGCAAAATGTGTCCTGCTATATGATAAATTATCCGATAAATTTTGGGGAACCACGCCTTATGAATATCTCATGGATGACGGGGCCAATAGGATGGTCAATTCCCCTTTATATCTGCAATACTATAATCCTGGAGACGGAACTACCAACATCTCTTATGCATACGACGGCGCAATAAGTGAGGGACGAGTGTCCTGTGAATCTATTGAAAACGGTTTAAAGATTACCTATTATTTCGACGCGATAGAGATTGCCATTCCGGTATCATATACGCTCTCCGATGATTGTTTACGGGTTACGGTGGACCCACAGACGATTGAAGAGCATTCCTATAAAGTGGTAGCTATTTCCGTTGCTCCCTTTTTCTGCTCAACTCCAAATGGTAATGAAGACTCGTATTTGATGCTGCCTGTTGAGAGTGGAGCTCTCATGTATGCAGAGCAGCGTAAAGAAGGATATTCCTCTTTTTCCGGAGCGGTTTATGGTGCGGATGCCGCGCAACTTCGTACGGAGTACTGGAAAGAGACGCCAACGGTAAGACTTCCGGTTTTTGGCGTGAAGGATGGGGCAAATGGTCTATGTGCAATTATCGAGGAGGGGGCTCATGCCGCCTATATTGAGGCAGAGGCCGGGCGGAGGCAGACGCAGTATACACATGCTTGGGCCACCTTCTGGACAAGGGGATATGATGTTGTTGAAATGGTGATCAATGCCACCCGTAGCGATGTAACGCGCTATTCGGAAGATCTAACGGTCAATTGTCGGTATACTGTGGCATATTATCCACTTCGCGGTGGGGAGGCTGATTACGCCGGTATGGCAAGGCTTTACCGGGGGTATCTAGACAACTTATACGACGTTGAGGCAAAAACCTCTGATGCCTTCTATTTACTTAATATACTTGGAGGAGCTGAAACGCGGCAGTTTTTTCTGGGAATTCCATATGAATCCCTTACCGCGGCCACCAGCTTTGCGCAGGCAGGTGAAATACTAAACGACCTGCATGATAAAACCGGCTCGTCCCCTATTGTACTTCTAAAGGGATTTGGATCCAGTGGACTGGACATAGGAAAGCTTGCCGGTGGATTTTCCTTCAGTGGAGAGTTAGGGGGAATAAAAGGATATGAAAATTTGAAGACCCAGTGCGAGACGTTGGGAATCCCACTTTTTGTTGACTTTGATTTGTTGTACTTTAACCAAGGGGGAAACGGGTTTGGAACTCTTTTCGACACCGCCAAGTCTGCCATGGGACAACGAGCCACCTTTTACAAATTAACAAAAGCCCTTCATAAAGAAGATACAGAGGCCCCTCCTTATTTTCTTCTTAGTCGCAAGAAATTAACGCAGGCTTCTGAATGTTTGGAAGACTTTCTTACGAAGCAGGGCATTTCAGGTGTAGGATTGTCGACATTGGGTAGTACAGCGTATTCTGATTATTCAGATCCTGCTTACTATGTCAAAGGTAGCATGGCGGCGGATGCACAGAGTATTTTTTCCAAACTTTCCAATGGCCGCGAGTTATTAACCAGTCAGGCTAATGATTATGCTGCGGTTTCAGCGGATTATTTAGCTTTTACTCCAGTTTCTAACGGTTCCTATACCGTCCTAGACGAGTCGATCCCCTTTTATGAGATGGTTTTTTCCGGGCTGCGTCCTTTGTACGGCCCATCCATCAATACAGCATCTAATCCGCAAAAAAGCCTGCTTCAGTCGATTGCTTATGGAGTGGGGCCGTGTTTTTCCCTTTTGTATGAATACGACTTGGATTTGGTCGAGTCCGGGGCGGAAGGGCTGTATGCTTCCGTTTATGCTGAAAACCGGGATCTCATCGTGGATACTGTTGTTTGGTGCCAGGACTATTACAACGCTATTAAGGGTGCGACCTTGACAGAATGGAGAATGGATACTTCGGGTTATTCAGAAACTCGGTTCGACAATGGCGTGATCGTTTATACAAATCCTACAGACATGGTTGTGGAAACACCTGATGGCCCACTGGAGCCTATGCAATTTATGTTTACGACGGGTGGTGATCAACAGTGAAGGCTCGAAAGCGATCCCATAGCATTGAATTTCTAAAACAGAGGTACGGTTACATGTTTGTGGCGCCTTGGGTCTTTGGGCTGTTGGTTTTCTTCTTTATACCGTTGATAAGTTCCTTGTACTACTCGTTCTGTAATATTTCCATTACGGGTGAGGGTGTAAAAGCAACCTTTGCAGGGCTGGAGCATTATCGCAACCTGTTTGAGGAAGATGCCCAGTATCTAAACCATTTGCGCGATAGTCTGCTCAGCATTTTATATTCCCTCCCCATCATACTGTCGTTGAGCCTGATCCTCGCCGTTGTCCTTAATCAAAAATTTGTAGGTCGGGTAGTAGCCAGAGCTATCTTCTTTCTGCCAGTCATCATTGCATCGGGAGTAGTGATGAGTCTGCTGAAATCTGAATATGTTCGGGTACCATTATTTTTTGATTCAACCAGCAGTGCTGCTTTATCCTATAGCAGCATGATCGATTTTGAGGAGATTTTAGGGCGACTGAATTTGTCGGCCGAGCTGGTTGGATTCTTTTCAACGACGCTCAATAATGTGTTCGGATTGATCTGGTCCTGTGGGGTGCAGACAGTCCTGTTTATTTCCGGGTTGCAGACCATTCCGGCACCGTTATATGAGGTGTCCAAGGTAGAAGGCGCCAGTAAGTGGGAGGAGTTTTGGTATATCACTTTTCCTATGTTGCGGCATGTGGTGGTACTGGTAATCATTTATACTATGATAGAGCTTTTCACGTCGGTGGATAATGCAGTGATGAGCCAAGCGTATACCCTAATGAATACTTCGCAGGTGTATGATCGGAGTTCCGCCATGATGTGGTTGTATTTTGTTTTGGCTGGACTGTTTATGGGAGGAGTCATGCTGTTGTATAACCGCTTCTGCCTGAAGCGTTGGGACTAGGGGGGAGATCGGATGAACATATCGGCAGCACAAAAAATGCTTCTTCGTAAGCGGACGGCTCACGGTTTTACGGTTATCGTAAGGTGGATTTTTCTTCTGGCACTCAGTTTCATCCTTCTGTATCCGCTGCTTTATATGATCAGCGGCTCAGTCAAGGCCATTTCGGACTTCAGCGACCCTACGGTAACTTGGATTCCCAAGAACTACTCTTTGGACAGCTTTGCAAGGGCAGCGGAAGCCTTGAATTTGTGGCCATCATTAAAAAACACGTTGGTTTTGGAAATTGTCAGCGCTCTTATTGAAATCGTGACCTGTTCCATAGCTGCCTATGGTATGGCTCGATTTGAGTTCCGAGGGAAAAAGCTTCTAATGTTCTCCATGATTCTCACCATTCTGGTACCAGAGCAGTTGACTGCGATACCAACCCTTCTTAATTTTAGACAATTGGATTTTCTGGGCATTCTAAGGCTGATTGGTATGGCTCTTGGTACAGAGTTGCGGCCTAACATATTGGACACCCCGCTGACTTTCTATTTGCCTTCTTTGTTTGCCGTAGGTCTGCGAGGCGGTTTACTTATCTTCATATATATGCAATTTTTTAAAGGATTGCCTAAAGAATTGGAAGAGGCAGCTTGGATTGATGGTGCGGGTCCTATTCGTACCTTTATAAAAATCATTGTTCCGTCATCTGGTGTGGTTCTAGTTACTGTGTTTTTATTTTCCTTTATATGGCATTGGAATGATTATTATTTAGCGCTGATATATACGTTAGAAAACCGTCCTTTGGCGGTACAGCTATATAATATTTTTTCCGCATTATCAATCTTGGGTTATGGACAGTGGACCTACCAAGCGGTTTCTGCCGTATTAGCGGCCTGCCTGATATTTATAGCTGTGCCGCTTCTGATATATATTATCCTGCAAAGAAAGTTTATCCAAAGTATCGATCGGGTTGGGATTGTAGGTTAATTTTCACACCTGGACATGAGGTCATTTTAAGGAGGAAAGATCATGAAAGAAAAATTATCGCGGGTAACAGGTATGTTTGCAGCATTAATCCTGACGTTGGTATTGTTTACAGGTTGTAATGGTACCCCTGTAGTGCCGGAATCTTCTGACGTAAGTTCCACGGGCACGGAATCTTCTGACGTAAGTTCCACGGGTACGGGGACCTCTGACGTATCAAACTCATCAGGTACGAACCCCTCTGGAAGTAATGAGCAGTCCGATGCCTCTTCACCGGTAGAGCCAATGACCGCTTTGACGAGAGACCAGGTTATGCAAAATATGCCATCCAACCTGAAGGGAACTACGATCACCTATTTTACCTGGTATGATGCACGCACGGCCATGGAAGGCAGTGCAATTGAGAATTTCGAAAAGCTCACCGGCTGTACCGTTAAAAACAATGTTGGCTCCTATGAGAACTTTGCGAGTGAATTAACAGCTTTGGTGGCCTCCGGCCGGGCCCCCGATTTGGTTCGCTGCAAGGAGAACGGTATCAATAACGTGAAGGCCCTGCAGCCGTTGGATGATCTAAACTTCAGTTTTAACGACACGGCATGGGATCATCAAACGATGGCAGATTATACGTTTAACGGCAAGGCATATGCCACCAATCTGTTGGATACGGCATTTTATGATTCTACTGTCTGTTTTTATAACTATAACCTGTTAGTTAAACAGTGTGGACTAGAGGATCCCTACTCACTCTGGAAGAATGGAAAATGGACCTGGGATGCTTTTTGGGATATGTGTGAAGAATTTGTTAAGGAATGCGATGGAGCCTATGGCGTATGCTTTGAGCCGTTGAATCTCCTGCCTCTGTGTAGTGGTATGTCCATGATCGCCTATGATGGGACAAAATATGTGAGCAATATGAATAACGAACTGCTGGTATCTACTTGGTATACCACCCTGGATAAGATAAACAAAGGGCTACTGACCAAGGACACGTGGCAGATGAATGCTTTTGTCAACGGCGATTCGCTTTTCTTCTGTTCTAGCATAACGGGGGGCTTTTCCACATCTGAATATTTTGCCAAATTGAAGGCGAAATCCTATCTGAGGGCGGTTCCGCTGCCATCAGGCGCCGCCGGCGGAAAGGATTATCAAATGCTGGGTGAGTATTCCGCTTGGGGCATTCCCAAGGGAGCCTCCAATCCCGAAGCCGTCCCCTATCTGTTGCGCTATATGTTGGATATGGGAAGCTATGATACGTCGAAAATGTTCTCTAACGATACGGCTGTCAACAGTCAGTTTCTTGAGGTGCTTAAGGCTGCGCGCAGTAATCCTAATAGGATTACCAATACCACAAAAAACATGCTGACTTTAGAGGACAATGGGGTTCGGGAGATGGATATTCGTTATCAGCTGTATACTCACGAAGCCAATCAGATCACCACGATTCTGCAGACCTATGCGCCGAATGTGCAGGATGCTGTGGATAAGGGCAATAAACAAATTTTGCTAATGAAGTGATAAATATATGAAGAATGTAGGATTCAATATTCCGGTAGTCGTCGCGCACAGAAAGCAAGAAATACTTGGGGCGCCAGATTTGCTTGTTGGCTCGGGGAAACGGTACTATGTCTCTGAAACCGGCAACGACACAAATGACGGATTATCCCCCGAATCCGCATGGGCGACTTTGGAACATGTTAATCGGGCTAATCACTTGAGAACAGGAGATGTGGTGCTGTTTCGACGCGGGGATTTGTTCCGAGGCATTTTGCAAACAAAAAGTGGCGTTGGGTACGGAGCCTATGGCTCCGGCCCGAAGCCACGCATTTGTGGATCGCTATGGAATGCTGCTGAACTGCATTGGGAAACCACGGATATTCTTCACGTCTATCGTTGTGAGGGTATCTATGACCGGGATGCGGGGCTCCTGATAGGGGACGATGGTAAGCTGGTTGGCATCAAAAAACTCGGAGGTATAGAAGAACTTCAAAACGACGGTGATTTCTTCCATGCGCCCGACCGGCATGTCTATATGCGGTGGAGCCAAGGAAATCCGGCTGAGTGCTTTAAAGAAATCGAGATTGGTATTAATTTGCATACAGTCCAGCTGCTCAATGGTCAGGAGAATATTACCATAGAAAATCTGAATGTCTGCTACACCGGCGCTCATGGGATTGCAGGAGGTTATTGCAAAAATATTGTCATTCGTTTTTGCGAATTCCACTGGATTGGCGGTTCCATTCAAGCCGGGACCGTACGGTATGGCAATGCAGTTGAGTTTTGGGCTTCCTCAGACACAGTGCTGGTTGAGCATTGTTATGTTTCTCAAGTGTATGACGCGGGGATCACTCATCAGGCCGGCGGAGCAAAGCAGGTTCAAATGCGCCATATTACCTATCGTTACAACCTAGTGGAGTATTGCACGTTTAGTTTTGAATGCTACGTCCGCAGACGGAATAAGGATGGGAAAATCTTAATCGATCCAGAATGTTATATGGAGGATATCCTTATCGAAAACAACCTGACCTTATATGCAGGCTTTGGGCTTGGAGAACAGCGTCCAGACAAAAATACGCCGGCACACATAAAGACATGGGAAAGCGAGAATTTCGCAAAGAACTATATCATTCGAGATAATATTTTTTATCAAAGCCGGGTGAATTTATTCCAAATTGACGCAATTGAGCCACAGTATTATCCAGAGTTGCGCCACAACACATATATACAGGTAAAAGGTCGGCCATTTGGCGTATGGAATAAGGAGTCTGTTTGTCAGTGCGAGGACACAGCGCATGAAATGCGTGATAGAGGAATCGACGTTGATCCGATCGTGATTTGGGAGGAGGAAGCCATATGAGCAAGAAGGATAGAATCTTTCGTGTACTCTCTATTGTTCTGTTGATGACAATGTTGTTGTTCAGCTTTGGCTGTGCAGGACAGGAATCTCTGTCCGAGATCAATTCATCGGCTATTTCTTCAGATGTGTCTGATGTGTCTGAGAACCCGAGCGTATCTTCCACAGAAACAGAGGGAACAAGTACGGAAACGCCAAGTTCTAACTCGCTCCCATCCACCACTGATCCAACGAGTACCACTCCCACGACGCCAAGTGTGAATCCGGATGCGGAGACACCGGTTTCAATGGAACAGACCTTAAAACTATACGGCAACATGAGCAGCAAGAGTGATAGTGCGGCAGCTTCGCTGCGCAACACGATAATTGGTAAAGAAAACTTGACTAAAACTGGCAGAAAAACCTTCTATATCTCGGCTCACAACGGCAACGACTCCAATGATGGATTATCGCCCTCCCAAGCGTGGAAGACCTTGGATGCTCTGTCCGCATACAACTATCTGATCGGTTCGGGGGATGTAGTACTTCTCGAACGGGGCGGTGTGTATCGGGGAACGCTTAACGCAGTCTCCGGCGTCACCTATGGGGCTTATGGTTCCGGGCCGAAGCCCTGCGTATATGGCTCACGTGAGAATGCCG
>OGPU01001209.1_pt1 | contig 23499 bp, 25 predicted proteins | sample 1552991 | NCBI WGS metagenome assembly OGPU01 (sample SAMEA2580296, study PRJEB22360) | human gut metagenome | biome: human gut; feature: human-associated habitat; material: faeces | place: Denmark | collected 2008/2010 | reverse complement strand
AGTTTATACTCCTATTTACTCTTAAAAAACTTGCAAAAACCATAAGAATATGGAAGTACGGCTGAAACGGGTTTACGACCCTGAAAGTCCCGGAGACGGATTTCGGGTGCTGGTGGATAAACTTTGGCCTCGGGGCATTCGCAAAGAGGCGTTTCATTACGATTTGTGGGCGAAGCGGATCGCTCCTTCGACGTCGCTGCGGGTGTGGTATCACGGGGATCCGGCAGGCCGTTGGGCGGAGTTTCGGCGCAAGTACCTCGATGAGCTGGGGAGTTCGGCTGCCATGCAGGATTTTCTCGACCGCATTCGGACCTATCCGGATGTGACGTTGCTCTATGCCTCGAAGAACAGGGTTGAGAACCATGCGGTGATTTTGAAGGAGTTTATCGAGAAAAACCTGAATTGACGGTTTTGCCATTTTGCAGCGGGCCCGGAAGATCACTCTTCCGGGCCCGCTGATCGAGGGATCGTCGAAGTGTCTTTAGTATTTGAGTTCTTCTTTGGAGCCGTCTTGGGGTTTGCGGCTCAAGGCCCACCAAGCGTAGCCGATGTAGGCGACGACGAATGGAATGCAGAGCGATACGATACTCATGGCCTTGAGGGTAAATTCGCTCGACGACGAGTTGTAGATCGTCAGCGACGACTGCATATCGGCCAGCGAAGGATAGTAGGAGGTATCGTTCCATCCGGCCGTAAGCAGCAGGGCGAGCACCGTGAGGACCGTTCCCGATCCGCTCAGCCAGATCGCCTTGCGACTGCCGCGCCAGCCCAGCCAGATACTCCAGAGAACCAGCGCCACACCCGCCAGAAGCCCTATGCCGACGTAGGGCATGGCCAACAAATTGTGCAGGTATTTATACGGTTCCGGAGCGATGATTCCCGTCGCCGGATCGACACTCCAACCCTGGGCGAAGAGCAGGCTTACGAGGAATACGAGGAAAAACACGAGGAATGTTCCTGCGGTGCAGAGCGAGCGGCGGCGCGAGCGTTCGCGGATCTGTGTGTCGTCGATGTCGTTCATGAAGTAGTGGAGCGCCAGCATCCGCGAGAGGAACAGCACGGCCAGTCCCAGCGCCACATTGCGGTAGTCGAGCACCGCTTCGAGTCCGTGCCAGGGAGTCGTCCACTGCGAGATCGTGGTGTCGCCGCCCAGGTTGGCCATGTTGAACCGATCGACGGTGAAATTCGCACCCGTGAAGAATGTGCCGACAGCGGCGCCCAAGAGGATCGTTCCGAGAAATCCGTTGATCTTCAGGAACCAGTCGAAAGTCTTTTCTCCGAATACGTTATTGGGTTTTCGCCGGTATTCGTACGAAACGGCTTGTAGGACGAAGACCAGCAGAATCAGCATCCAGACGTAAAACGCCCCGCCGAAACTGGTCGAGTAGAAAAGCGGGAACGAGGCGAAAAACGCGCCGCCGAAAGTTACCAGCGTAGTGAACGTGAGTTCCCATTTGCGGCCCAGCGAATTGACGATCAGGTTGCGTTCGTGTTCCGTACGTCCGATGGTGTAGAGCAGGCTTTGACCGCCCTGCACGAAGAGCAGGAAGACCAGCAAAGCTCCCAGCAGGGAGATCAGGAACCACCAGTAGTGTTGCAGCAATGCCAAAGTATCCATAATTTTTACTCTTTTTCAGGTCCGATCTTGATTTGTTTGCAGAGAATGCTGATTTCGGCCACGAGCAGTGCGGCGAAGAGCACCAGGAAGATGAAGAAGGTCGTGGCGACCGAGCCGCTGGCGATGCGCGAAGCGGCGACACCGACCGGCATCAGATCCTGTATCGCCCAGGGCTGGCGGCCCACTTCGGCGACGATCCAGCCTGCCTGGGAAGCCAGGTAGGCGAGCGGCATGCAGAGGAGCAGCACCCACAGCATCCAGCGCTTGCGTTCGAGCGTGTCCCTGCGGTTGAACCACCAGGCGGCAGCCAGCACCAGGATGAAAAGACACCCTGCGCCGACCATCAGGCGGAACGAGTAGAAAAGCAGCGGTACGTTGGGTACGGTTTGCGCGGGCGAGTCGAGGTAACCGTAGCCGAAATAGGCGAAATACTCTTTCAGGAAGACGGCTCCTTCGGGGGTGTCTGGATCGAATTTGGCCCGTATCTCGTCGAGGGTCGCTTCGTCGCCTGTTTCGCGGGCCTGTTTGAAACGCTCCAGTTCCGCGATGGCTACGCGGCCCCGTTCGATCTTTTCGATCGTCGGCATGATGCCGTATTGAGGGTTGCCGTTCACCAGGTCGTTGATGCCCGGTACGAAGGCGTCGGCGTCGCGGAAACTCATCAGCGACAGCATTTTGGGAATAGCGATCTTGAAATAGAAGGCATCCTCGTTGTTCGAGCGTTCGGCTTCGGGCCTCAAGATGCCGACTGCGGTCAGGGCTGCCCCCTCCTCTCCGTCGTAAAGGGCTTCGAGAGCCGCGAGTTTCATCGGTTGCACCCGGGCCACGATCGCTCCCGAGCGGTCGCCCGTGAATGCGGTAATCAGAGCGAATACCAGACCGAAAACCGAAGCGACGGCGATGCTCTTGCGAGCCATCTTCTGTTCGCGGCCGCGGAGCAGGTACCAGGCGCAGACGGCGCAGACGAACAGCGCGGCCAGCACGAACGACGAGGTGACCGTATGGGTGAACTTATTGACCGCTACGGGCGAGAGGAGTACGTCCCAGAAGGAGGTCATCTCGTTGCGGACGGTGTCGATGTTGAAGGTGCAGCCTACCGGATATTGCATCCAGGAGTTCGCTACCAGGATCCAGAGGGCCGACAGATTGGCGCCGACGGCCGTGAGCCAGGTGGCGGAGAGATGGAAGCCTCGGCTGACGCGGTTCCAGCCGAAGAACATGACGGCTACGAACGTGCTTTCGAGGAAGAAGGCCAGGATGCCTTCGATGGCCAGCGGCGCGCCGAAAATGTCGCCGACGAAGTGGGAGTAGTTCGACCAGTTGGTGCCGAATTCGAATTCGAGGATGAGGCCCGTGGCTACGCCGATGGCGAAATTGATACCGAACAGGCGCATCCAGAATTTCGCCGTGCGTTTCCAGAAGGGATCGCCCGTGCGGTAGTAGATGGTTTCCATGATCGCGCAGATGATGCTTAATCCCAGCGTGAGGGGGACGAACAGCCAGTGGTAGATCGCCGTCATGGCGAATTGGGCCCGCGACCAATCGACGGTTTGTAGATAGTCCGACAACATACTTTTGAGATAATTAGTTGAGTTTTAGTCTTCGTTTCCGCTGTCCGGGAGGGGCTTGCGGTGGCCTCACTTGCCGGAAACGTCGGGAATGGTTAATTGTTCGAGTACGTGTTCGCTGCGCTGTTCCTGGCTCATGCCGGCCAGTTGGTCGGGAAAGAAGAAAAGTCGCAGAATGGCGAACATGATGAAGAGTTTCAGTAGGATAATGGCCCAAAGCGTCCGTCCGAGGGTCATCGAGCGGAATCCGTCCACGTAGAATCGGAAGATGTCGGCCGGGGTCGGGATGCGTTTTGCCATTATTTGAAGTGTTTTCGATCAGTCAGGGCAGAGCGAGTCGATTCGTTATGCCGGGCACAAAATAGTCGAGAAATTCAACGATTTTAAAACACTCAAAAATAGAAATAATAGTTGAATCCGCCAAATCGGGACGGACTGTTGCGGAACTTGTGCCGTGAAAAATCGGGGTGCGATAAAATTCGATCTTTTATCGCACCCCGCAGAATCAGCTCAATCCTTCGATCAGTCCGTTTACGATGTCGATGTGGCGGGCCTGCGGCTCTTTCGGAAGACCCGGCATCCGCATGATTTCGCCCATGACCACTACGATCATCTCCGCGCCGTTGTTGATGATGATGTCGCGGACTTTCAGTTCGAAATCTTTCGCTACGCCGTACGCTTTCGGGTCGGACGAGAAGGAGTACTGGGTTTTGGCGATGCAGACGGGGAAGTGGGCGATGCCCAGCTTTTCGATCTCCTTGAGTTTCTTTTCCGCCAGCGTCGTATAGACGATCGAGGAGGCTCCGTAGATTCCTTCGGCGATTTTTCGCACCTTTTTCCGTATCGAATCGCTCTCTTCATAGGTGAATTTCAGGGGTTTAGATGGGTTTTTCTCGATGGTTTCGGCAACCAGCCGGGCCAGTTCCACTGCGCCTTTCCCACCGTCGGCGAAGACCGTGTTCACCGCAAAGCCGACCCCCTTTTCCTTGCAGTGTTCGGCGACCAGGGCGATCTCTTCGTCCGTATCGCTGGCGAAGCGGTTGAAGGTGACGATCACCTGCTGGCCGAAGTTTTTCATGTTTTCGATATGCTTGTCCAGGTTGGCGAATCCCCGGATCAACCCCTCCTTGTTGGGCTCTTTGATTTGTGCTTCGGGGACTCCGCCGTGCAGCTTCAGGCTTTGCGCTGTCGCTACGATAACGGTCAGTTTCGGGGACAAGCCCGCTTTGCGGCATTTGATGTTGAAGAATTTTTCCGCACCGAGATCCGCGCCGAAGCCGGCTTCGGTGATGACGTAATCGCCGTAGGTCAGGGCCATCTGGGTCGCCAGCACGGAGTTGCAGCCGTGGGCGATGTTGGCGAACGGGCCGCCGTGGATGAAGGCCGGGGTATTTTCGGTGGTCTGCACCAGGTTGGGAAGCAGGGCGTCCTTCAGCAGGACAGTGATGGCGCCTGCGATGCCCATGTCGTTCACCGTGAACGGCTTGCCGTCATAAGTGTAGCCCAGCAGGATATTGCCGACGCGGCGCTTCAGATCGTCGATGTCGGTGGCCAGGCAGAGGATCGCCATAATTTCCGAGGCGGCCGTGATGTCGAATCCCGTTTCGGTCGGAATGCCGTTGGCCGAACCTCCCAGCCCCGATACGATGTTACGAAGGCTGCGATCGTTCACGTCGAGCACCCGCTTCCACTTGACCTCTTTCAGCCCCTCGCAACTGTTCCGGTTCTGGTAGATGTAGTTGTCGAGCAGGGCGGTAATCATGTTGTGGGCCGATGTCACGGCGTGGAAGTCGCCCGTGAAATGCAGGTTGATGTTTTCCATCGGCAGCACCTGCGAATAGCCGCCGCCGGCTGCGCCGCCCTTCATGCCGAAGCAGGGACCCAGGGAGGGTTCGCGCAGGGCGACCACCGCTTTCTTTCCGATTTTGTTCAGGCCAAGCGACAGGCCGATCGATACCGTAGTCTTGCCGACGCCCGCCTTGTTCGGGGTGATGGCCGAAACCAGGATCAGGTTGTGCTTGTCCATCTCTTTCTTGTCGATCAGGTGGATGGGCACCTTGGCGATGTAACGGCCGTAATTCTGGACTTCGTCACGGGGAACCCCCAGCTTTTCGGCTATGTCTTCTATTTTATTTAATTTCGTTTCGCGTGCAATTTCGATGTCTGTTTTCATAGGTTTTGTCCGATTTATACGATGATGACAAAGTAAACTCAAAATCCCGAAATAACAAAATGTTTCGCGTGCATCGTTGCCTTCGGACAGCTTTTTGTCCCTTTTTCGGGGCCGTTTCAAGCGCTTGGACCGGTAAAAGCGAATGAATTCGCCTTTGTGCTCGGCTCCTTTGTAATTTTAGATATTTCGCCTCGGCAAAACGCAAATAAATTTGCTTTTGCGCTCGGCTTATTCGTATCTTTGGCTCGGCTTTGGGCGTTTCGGCCGATAGGGGCCGTTTTTACGGGGCAGGAACACGGCTCCTGCCCGTTTTCGGACTATTTATTTGTAATTCAAGGACTTGATATGGATACGAAATTGATGATTTTCGACCTGGACGGGACGTTGCTCGATACGATCGGCGATCTGGCGGCTTGCTGCGATCATGTGCTGGCTGCGCGGGGATTGCCCCTGCATACCTATGAGGAGTATTGCGGTTTTGTCGGCAACGGCGTTATGCGGCTGGTCGAACGGGCGCTGCCCGAGGAGCTGCGCACGCCGGAAACGGTGGCGGCGGTGCGTGCGGATTTCGTGGCTTACTATACCGAACATATCGACCGCTTTACCCGTCCCTACGAGGGTATTCCGGAATTGCTCCGGGAGTTGGTGCAGCGTGGAGTCCGGCTGGCTGTCGCTTCCAACAAATTTCAAATCGGTACCGAGAAGTTGGTGCGGATCTATTTCCCGTCGATCCGTTTCGATGCGGTTTTCGGTCAGCGCCCCGGAGTCCCGCTCAAACCCGATCCGCAGGTGGTGCGGGAGATTCTCGCCGATACGGATGCGGAATCCGGAGCGGTGCTGTACGCCGGGGATTCGGGCGTCGATATGGATACGGCCCGGGCAGCCGGTGTCCGGTCGGTCGGTGTGACTTGGGGCTTCCGCGACCGGGCGGAGTTGTATGAACACGGGGCAGACCACGTAGTGGACCGCCCCGGTGAGATTCTCGAGTTGCTCTGAAATGTTTAACAGTAGAGTTCTACGTCGTTCGGTGTGATTTTGGTGCCGCTCAGGACCACGAGCCGCTCGATGACGTTGCGCAGTTCGCGGATGTTGCCCGTCCACGGCATTTGCCGGAGCATTTCGACCGCTTTTTTATCCATCGGTTTTCGCGGCATGTCGTATTCTTCGCAGATCATATCGATGAAGTGATCGACCAGCAGGGGAATATCCTCCGAGTGTTCGCGCAGGGGCGGTACTTTGATCAGGATAACGCCGATACGATGGAAAAGGTCTTCGCGGAAATTTCCTTTTTTAATCTCTTCTCGCAGGTTCTTGTTCGTCGCCGCGATGATCCGCACATCGACATCGACGTCTTTGTCGCTGCCTACGCGGCTGATCTTGCGCTCTTGCAGGGCCCGCAGCACCTTTGCCTGCGCCGCCAGCGACATGTCGCCGATCTCGTCCATGAAGAGCGTTCCGCCGCTCGCCTGTTCGAATTTGCCCTTGCGCTGTTTGATGGCCGAGGTGAAGGCTCCCCGCTCGTGGCCGAACAGTTCGCTTTCGATCAGTTCGGAGGGAATGGCCGCGCAGTTGACCTCAACGAACGGCGCTCCGGCCCGGTTGCTTTTGGCGTGGAGCCAGCGGGCGACGAGTTCCTTGCCCGTGCCGTTCTCGCCCGTGATCAGAACGCGGGCGTCGCACGGTGCGACCTTGTCGATCAGACGCCGGACGTGTTGCATTTGCTCGGAAGTGCCTATGATCTCTTCCGTGTGACCTGCCGAGCTGCGTTTCGCTTTGGCTTTTGCCGCCGTGCGCGGCGCTTCGGCTGCCTGTTCGAGTGTTTGCCGGATCGACTGCATCAGGCGGTTTATGTCGATCGGTTTGGTGAGGTAGTCCTGCGCTCCGTTCCGGAGTGCCTTGATAGCCGAATCGACCGTCGCTTCAGAGGAAAGTACGATGAAAGGTACGTCGCTCTCGGGAAGCCTCGTTTCATGATCCGAAATGATCAGATCGAAAGGGATACGTTCGCATAATACGGATGCCGCCGCTTCATTTTCAGCGCTTTCCGCCGCTATTCCTTCAAACTCCAGCCGTTCTCGCAGCGTGTTGCGTATGCTTTTCGATTGATCCAGGATTAAAACTTTTGCCATACCTTGCTTTTGTGATTTTTTTACGTACTTTTGTGACGAAGTTAATATATTATTCGCAGGAATCCAACTTTGTAGATAAAGTTGATTTCAAAGGTGAATTTACGATCGCTTTGAAATTTATATCCGCGAAATCTTTTCAGAATGTTATTGGAACGGTTCGCAATAACAATGCCACCGAACTCCCGCAAAAATTATGCAAAAAAATTATAATTATAAAAGACGGAAGCTTTTTTTGCCCGAATACGGCCGCCATATTCACGAAATGGTCGATTCGCTGATGCAGATCGAAGACCGCCGCGAGCGCAACCGGCAGGCCCGTGCGGTCATCGCCGTTATGGGAAACCTGAATCCCCTGCTGCGGGATACGGCCGACTTCACCCATAAGTTGTGGGATCACCTGTTCATCATGTCCGACTTTCAACTGGATGTGGACTCCCCCTATCCGCAGCCTTCGCGCCAGGAACTTACCACGGTGCCCCGGCGTATGCCTTATTCGTCGGGACATATCGAGTACAAGCATTACGGCAAATATGTCGAACGGATGATCCGGCGTCTGGCCGATGAGAAGAATCCCCAGGTAGTCACGCGGACCGTCGATAACCTGGCGCGTTACATGCGCACCAAGAGCTACGAGTACAATCAGGAACATCCGAGTAACGAGGTTATCATAAAAGACATAAAAAAAATGTCCGGAAATGCGATCCAAATCGACGAAGTGGCTCTCAATAATATCCGAAGCGATTATAAACAGCCCTTTATGGCGCATCCGCAAAAAGGTCAGAAAGGTCAGAAGGGAGCGCAGCAACGGCAGCAGAAGAACCGGAATCAGCATCAGTCGCGCAATTTCAACGGCAAGAACGGGGGCGCACGGCACAATACCTCGAAATAGGGTTCCGTTTTTTGATAAACCATTTTCTCGCAACATGCGCAGCAGATTTTTTATTTCGATCGTTTTTCTGGCAGGGGCGCTCCTGGCGGTTTCCTGTCACTCTTCTACGGTTAAGATTTCGGGTCGTATAGTCGGTTCGGATTGCCGGATGATCTATCTCGAGCAGGTTACTCCGTTGGCGCAGACGCTCATCGATTCGGCGCAACTGGATGAAACCGGGAATTACAAATTGGAATTGTGCGATGTGGACCGTACTCCGGCGCTTTACAACCTAGTCTGCAACGGCGATAAGATTCCCCTGTTCCTGCAGGGCGGAGATCGCTTGACGGTCAGCTCGGTCGGACGTGTGGTGCACAACTATACGGTCGAAGGGTCCGAGGAGTCGGAGTTGCTGCGCCGATTTTATCAGCCGTTCGTGGCCGGGATGCAGCGGCTCGATGCGTTGAGTTCTTCGCCGGAAACTTACAGGATGACCGACGAGGAGATTCGACGGATCGAGTCTGAATATTGGGCCGAATACCGCCGGATCAAACGCGAACAGATCAAGTTCATCGTCGAGCATAAGTCTTCCCTGGCCGGGGTATATGCCTTGTACCAGCGGCTTCCGGGCGAAACTTACCTTTTCAACCTCGACGGAGATGTGATTTACTACCGCATGGTGGCGGAAGCCATCGAGGAGCGTTATCCGGAGTCTTCCTACCTGCCGTTGCTGGCCAGTGAGATCGCCCGCATGGATGCGCGGCAAAATCTGATGTCGAATATCGCCGAAACGAATTTTCCCGATGTCGAGTTGCCCGATATGTTCGGCCGTAAAGTGCGTTTGAGTTCGTTGCAGGGAAAGGTCGTGCTGGTGGATTTCTGGTCGGCCGAATTGGGAAACAGCAACGCCATCAACGCCGAATTGAAGGAGGTTTATGCCGAATATGCCGACCGGGGATTTGAAATTTACCAGATCGGTGTGGATGTTTCGAAAGATATCTGGATCAACGCCGTGCAGGAGCAGCAGCTTCCCTGGATTTCGGTTTGCGATTTCCGGGGACGAAATTCTCCCGCACTGGGGCTTTACAACGTGCAGAAACTGCCTGCTAACTTTTTGATCGATCGTGAGGGTATCGTAGTGGCCCGCGATCTTTACGGTACGGGGTTGCAACGGGCGCTCGAAGCGCAATTCGAATAGGCTATGTATTACTTCGCATCGGACATTCATTTGGGCGCGGGAGGACCGGCTGCGGCCCGTGCGGTCGAGAAACGTTTCGTGGCGTGGCTCGACGAAGTTTCCCGCGATGCCGATGCGGTCTTTATTCTGGGCGACCTTTTCGATTTCTGGTTCGAATACAAACGGGTCGTCCCCAAAGGGTTTGTGCGCGTATTGGGAAAGTTGTGCGAATTGACCGACCGGGGGATTCGGGTGGTTTTCATGACGGGTAATCACGACATGTGGGTTCGTGACTATTTCGAAGCGGAGTGCGGAGTGGAGGTCTATACCTCGCCCCGGATCATGGAGCTTGCCGGCAAACGGGTTTTCCTGGCGCACGGCGACAATATGAAGATCGATCATCTTCCTGTGCTGCGCTTTATGAATGCCGTGTTCCGTTCCAAAACGATCCGTTTCCTTTTTTCATGGCTCGTGCATCCCGACTGGGCGATGCGTTTCGGGCAGTGGTGGAGCGGCAAGTCCCGCAAAAGCCATCTGGTGAGCGAGATGGGCGACCATATTACCGACCCGCTCATCGAATATGCCCGCGAATATGCCGGAGCCGAACGCCCCGATTATTTCATCTTCGGCCATATGCACCAGCCGCGCGACTATTCCGAAGGAAATTTGCGGGTGCTGTGCCTTGGGGAGTGGCACTCCGATCCGGTCTATGCGGTCATCGACTCCGAGGGCAACGCCTCGTTGAAAAAATATTGATTCGACCATGCAACAGTATCTCGATTTGCTCCGTAAGATCCGAAAGGACGGCATTGTGAAGAGCGACCGTACCGGAACCGGTACGCGCAGCATCTTCGGCTACCAGATGCGTTTCGACCTGGAGGCTGGGTTTCCGCTGCTTACCACCAAGAAAGTTTTCCTGAAAGGGGTGATTTACGAACTGCTCTGGTTTTTGCAGGGCGATACCAATATAAAATACCTGTTGGATCACGGGGTCCATATCTGGGACAACGACGCTTACCGCTATTACAACGAACTTTGTGTCCGTCACGGGGTTTTGCCGCTGGAGCGGGAAGCCTTTCTCGATGCCGTGCGGCGGGAAGAGCCTTCGTCGATCGAAGGTTACGGCTTGGGCGATTTGAACCATGTGTACGGGTATCAATGGCGCAGTTGGCCCCGTCCCGACGGAGGGTGCATCGACCAGATCCGGCAGGTGATCGACCAGATCAAACACAGCCCCGATTCGCGGCGGATGCTGGTATCGGCGTGGAACGTGGCCGAGGTGGACGATATGGCGCTGCCGCCCTGCCATGTGCTGTTTCAGTTTTACGTGGCCGGAGGGCGCCTTTCGTGTCAGCTTTACCAGCGGAGCGCCGATACGTTTCTGGGCGTACCGTTCAACATCGCTTCGTACGCGCTGCTGACGATGATGATCGCGCAGGAGTGCGGATTGCGTCCGGGCGATTTCGTCCATACGCTGGGCGATGCGCACCTTTATCTGAACCATGCCGATCAGGTTGCCGAGCAGCTGTCCCGCACGCCCCGGCCGTTGCCGACCCTGCGGCTGAATCCGGCGGTGCGGTCGGTCTTCGATTTCCGTTACGAGGATTTCACGTTGGAGAATTACGATCCCTGGCCGGCGATCAAGGCTCCGATGTCGTTTTAGCTATGCGGGTAATTCTGTATATGCTGTCGGCCGCAGTGCTGATTTTGTCGGCGTCGTGTTCGCATGCGGACAGAGGCGGTAAGGTCGAAACGGAAGTTCCTCGAACCTCGATGGACCCGGAGGGATTGGGCGGCCGGCAGGTGCTGGTATATGAAGGAACTATTCCGGAGGCTTCCGGCGACGGAATAACATGCGTCAGACTTACGATCGAAAGCCGGGAACACAGCGGCGACGGTACGTTCACACTCGAGCGGTTTTATTCGGAAGCCGATGCCCGCCGGAGAGAGGTGTCCGTGAGGCGAGGCCGCAGATATACGTTACGGGGAATTCCTGAAAATGCGGATGCGACCGTCTGGCAGCTCGTGACCGAAGAGGGGGACGAAACGATCAACCTGTTGAAAGAAGGGGGTGATACGCTGACCTTGCTGGATGCGAAACAGCGGATCCTGCCATCCGTATCCGGCTTCGAACTGATATTAAAAAGAAAAAACGATTGATTAGACATGATTGCCATTATCGTCGCAGTGGCCGAAAACGGAGTGATCGGCGGTGACAATCGCCTTTTGTGGCATATTTCCGAAGATTTGAAGCATTTCAAGGCCGTCACTACGGGACATCCGGTGGTGATGGGCCGCAAAACCTATGAGTCGTTGGGACGTCCGCTGCCGGGTCGGCGCAACGTGGTCGTCACGCGACAGAATATTTCGATCGAAGGGTGCGACGTGGTGCATTCGCTCGACGAGGCGCTGGCGCTTTTCCGCCCGGAAGAGAAGGTCTTCGTCATCGGAGGGGCGCAGATCTATGCCCAGGCGCTGCCCCTGTGCGACGAGTTCTACCTGACGCGGGTGTTCCATGCCTACCAGGGCGATACCTGTTTTCCGAGGTGGGATGAACGGGAATGGGAAATTATTGACAGCGAGTCGTTTGCTTCGGGGAAGGAGTTTCCTTACCCCTTTGCGTTCGAACATTACAGACGGCGAAAATAGGTATTTCTACTACTGTACGGTACCTGGGGAATGGATAACTTTGCTGCTGCGAAGTTATCTTTTTTGTATGGGTAAGTATTTCGATATGCTGATGGAAGATGTGCGGATGAGGGAGGGGCTTCATTCGTGCATGAATTGCGGGGTGTGTACGGGTGTCTGCCCGGCGGCGGAGTTTTACAATTACGATCCCCGTCAGATCGTCAATATCGTGCAGACGCAGGACGACGATGCGATCGAGGAGCTTATGCGCAGCGACGTGATCTGGTATTGCGGCGAGTGTATGTCGTGCCGGCCCCGCTGTCCCCGAGGCAATACTCCCGCTTATGTCATCCAGGCGCTGCGGACGCTTTCCCAAAAGCTCGGTTTCTTCGTCGAGAGCGAGAAGGGGCGGCAGCAACTGGCCCTCAAGCGCACGATCGGGGAGAATATCCTCCGTACGGGTTACTGTGTGACCCCGAAACTGGTGAAGCCCGAGCTGCATCCCGAACAGGGCACGGTTTGGGAGTGGATCTACGAGAACGACGAGGAGATTTACGGACAGTTTTCCGCCGCTTACAACCGTCCCGGTGCCGGGGCGCTGCGCAAGCTGGACGACCGGTCCATGGAGGAACTCCACCGGATATTCGACGTCACGGGCGGCAAGGAGTTTTTCGACACGATCGAGAAGCATTCCGACCGCAAGGCCCGCGAGATGGGATACGACGGTGCGGACGACGAGTACATGATGGATACCTACACCAAAAATTCCAACGAACATTATTAGCGTATGAAACGGTCGAGCTGGAGCGATTACCAGAAGGAGATCGCCGACGACAAATATTACTATGTGCGCAGCTGCATCCGTCAGAACTTTTTTCCGGGCAGCGAGAAGGCGTTTTTGAACATGTTGCAGAAGGATCTGGGACGCGATGTCTTCGACGATCCGCTGCACACCTCGTGTACGGGCATCGGCTACCATTCGGACATCGTGCCGCTGGATACGATCATGACGGTCGTGGCCCGGCAGTTCGCGCTGATGACCGATGCGGGGTATGAGAATTTCATCTCTTCGTGCATCACTTCGTTCGGCATCTATACCGAGATACTGGCTACCTGGGAGGAGTTTCCCGAGAAGGAGGAACAGACGCGCGAATACCTTTATAAGGCTACCGGCCGCGAGTTCCGCAAGCCGAAAAGCCTGGCCCACACTTCGGACATCGTTTTCCACTTGCGCGAGGAGATCGCCCGCGCAGGGCTTGAAAGAGAGATTTGGCAGTATTTTGCGGTCATCACCGATATGCGTTCGGTCGGCGTGATGGGCGATTCGCGCACCTATGACTATACCGTGGCGCTGCGGGCGGTGTCCACGACTGACTTTATGACCGCCGATTGGGCGCGCCTGCCGCTGGAACTGCTTGCAACGGTGTCCAGCCGGATTATCAACGAGGTCAGCGGAGTCAACCGCGTTGTGTACGATATCACCAGCAAGCCGCCTGCCACGATTGAGTGGGAATAGCCTGTAGCTGTTTTCAGGAAACCACTCGCTGCTATTCCCTAGTCGGCACGAGCCTTCAGTAGTAAGCAGAAGCGAGTAAAACCACCGGAAACTTTCAGGAATAACGAACCGAAGAAACCCTTGGAACCGTTTGGATTCCAAGGGTTTCTCTTTACCTTGAACAGGCAAAACGATTCAAGATTGTTCCCGAGATGCGATGCAGTTACGCATATATGGAGGCGGTGGACAATCATGACGAAAGACGAGAGGACGTTTAAGCCGCCCGCCTCCATTGCAAACGCGAATCTCGGCCGAAAACAGTGATTATGAATCAGTCGCGAATCACCCCTGTTCAAGAGGGGCGCGAAACTATAAAACCCCTGTTCAAACAAAGGGAATAATATTTCCGGCTAGGCAGCCGGAAACTCCGAAAACAAGGGGGATAAACGCATTGGAATAACGGACGGCGGCTTAAATCTAGAAGGGAAATTATTCCCCTAGGCGGCTTAATCCGAGGTCAGAGACGCCTTCCAAAGCTCGTAATCCTCAACCGTTGTCTCGCCCGAATCAAGCGAATCAATCTTCGCCTTCCAGGCCTCAATGGCGACGGCAAGCTTCTGGGCGTTCTTCGCCCTGGGATCGATGGTCAGGACGGTTGCGCCGTCGACACACATGGGCTTGAGGCCCACCCCGTCTTCAAGCCTGAACAAAAGCTCAAGCGCCTCCCTGGCGCTCTCAATGGAAGTGCCGACCAAGGCCTCTGGCGCGATTCCGAGCGCATTGGAAATAGCGCGTATCTGCTCCTCGCCGGGCTCGCGGTTCCCGAGCTCGTAATTCCTGACAGCCGAATCCGACATGTCGCAGGCGGCAGCAAGCTGAGCTTGCGTCATCCGACGCATCTTCCTGTATTTCCTTATCAGCTCTCCAGTGCGCATTCCGCCCCCATCCGTAAACGATGAGGACAGAATAGCACGAAAATGAACGGTATGCTATTGACAGTTCAATAGTGAACGGATACTCTTCAAATCTACCGTTCGGTTTTGAAATGTTAGGAGATGAAATGGTCGAGATGAAACACTACCTCATGAACGTCGACGAGGTTGCCGACCGCCTGAACGTCAAGCGCAGCGGGGCCTACAAGATCATCCGGGAACTCAACCAGGTCATGGAGGGCCGCGGCTGCAAGGTGATTCCGGGAAAGGTGAGCTCCGAGATCCTCGAAGAGGTGTACTTCGTCGGCAGCATTATGAAAGAAGGTGATTCGGATGACCGTAAGCGTCGCTAAGAACGGGACTTGGATGACCCAGTTCCGCTGCAAGGACCGCACGGGCAACGAGGTCCATAAGTGCAAGCGCGGTTTCGCATCTGCCGAAGAAGCCCAGAAATGGGAAGACGAGTTCATCGCGGCGTGCGGCTGCACGATGGAGATGACCTTCGGGGAGTTCGTCGAAATCTACCGGGAAGACGTATCGCCGCGCATCAGGGAGCACACGATGATGAACAAAGAGCACGTCATAAGGACCAAGCTTTTGCCCTTCTTCGGAAAGATGCGCATGTGCGACATCGAGAGCATCGACATCATCCGCTGGCAAAACGAGCTCATGAGCACGTCGCGCAAGAACGGCAAAAGCTACTCGCCGACGTACCTGAGATCCGTGAACAACCAACTCACCGCGATCATCAACCACGCCTGCCGCTACTACGGGCTTCACCCGAATCCCTCGGTCAAGACGATGAAGATGGGCGCGAAGGAGGCAAAGGAGATGCAGTTCTGGACCAAAGACGAGTACCTTCGCTTCGCAGAGACAATGATGGCGCGCCCGCCGGCTTTCATCGCATTCGAGATCCTTTACTGGACGGGCCTTCGCGAAGGCGAACTCCTTGCCCTGACGCCGTCGGACTTCGACTTTTCCAAAGGGAAGCTCAGCGTGACGAAATCCTACCAGCGGCTCAAGGGGCGCGACGTCATTACCGACCCGAAAACGCCCAAGTCGGTCCGCGTCGTCAAGATGCCGAAGTTCCTCTCGGATGAAGTGAGGGATTACGTTGAAAGGAAGAAAGGATCGATCGGACCTCGAGACCGCTTGTTCCCGGTGACGAAATCGACCCTCGCGAAGGAAATGAAAGCCGGGAGCGAGAAGGCCGGCGTAAAACGCATCCGAATCCATGACTTGAGGCACAGCCACGTATCGCTTTTGATCGATATGGGCTTCAGCGCCCTCGCCGTCGCGGATCGTCTCGGTCAGGAAGCCATCGACATAACCTACCGCTACGCCCACCTATTCCCCGACGTGCAGGACGACATGGCAGAAGCGCTCGACGGGCAGGGGTGGTAGGCATGCCTTGCCCCAACAGCGCAAGGAAGCGAACCATAAGCATCGCCATCCGCGTGTCCCCAGAGGAAAGCGACCGGATCAAGCTGCTCTGCGCTGCGACGGGGAAAACGCAGAGGGAGATCCTTGAATGCGCGGCGAGCAACGTGAGCTTCGTGGTCGAACCGGACATCCGAACCTTCAAGGCCCTGAAGGACCACATGGCTATGGTCCACTCGGAGCTAGCGCGCCTGCGTGATGCCGGCGGCATGGACGAAAGACTCATCCAGCGAATCGAGCTATTAAGCGACCTTTTCGCGGGCACGGCTCCCGAAGGGACCATCCCGCAGCTCAAAGCGGAAGACGACATGATCGATGCGATGGACAGGCTTTAGCCGACCCGCTTCCCGCCTTTTCCTCGACCTCAACCGCGACGAAAGCGGCCAAACGCTTAGACTCCTTCCGCTTCCGCCTTCTGCGAGCAAGGCCGGCCTCCGATCTGGCAAAGACCCTTCGCCTTCCTTGGATTCGCCACGTTCGCGCAACGGGACCCACACCGCAAGGGCGCCGAAACTTTCCCGAATTCTTTTGCAGGATATTCAGAGGGCAGGACTGAAAAAGAATTAGGGAAACTTGCGGCGGAGAAGGTTGGGACAAGACGCCTTCGGCTTTCCTCCCTTGCGGCGCGCGCCCCGCGGCGCAGCCTTCGAATCACAAGGCAGGACAAAGGGTCCAGCCAAGATTCGATGGAGGTCAACCATGAACGCAGAGCAACTCAAGCCCAAGGCAATCAAGGCATCCGAGCGATTCCTGGAGTCGAGGGGCTACGAAATCCTCGAGACCAGCTGGGAATGCGCGGCAGGCGGCGCCGATATCATCGCCCTCGACGATGCGGCCGTCGTCTTCGTCGAGGTGAACGCCAGGACGGGCGCCGAGGCCGGCTTCCCGGCGGAGGCGGACACCGAAGCGAAGCGCGCCAAGTTCGAGCGCACCGCGATCGCCTACATGGCCGGCTACGAGGAAACCGACGTGTCCGTCCGCTTCGACATCATCTCGATGGTGGTCATCGGCGAAAGCCGCGCGATGCTCCGCCACCACATCAACGCACTGTCAGCCGATCCGGCCTAGCGACCTCCGGGCCGTTTCGGGCAAGCAGCGGCCCGCCGAGGTTACCCTCGGCGGGCTCGCCTGCGGCAAATGAGCCCAAGCGGCGGATATGGGCGCGGAAGTCGAGCATGGGGACTCCTCGTCCCCAAACCCCTACGGCAGGATGCGAAAGCATCCTGCACCTGCCGCGGAAAAGCGGTTCAAAGGCGCTTTTCCGTTTCTTCGGAGCTATTGCCATATCAAACACCGTTCAGTATCGAACGGTATTTGATACAATGGAAACGTATTACGAAACCCCCGGCTGCGCCCCTTCCACATCTTGCGCAGCCAGGGCGCGAATGCAAAGGAGGAAGCGATGAACACCATCGCCATCTCGAACTACAAAGGGGGCGTCGGCAAGACGACCACAGCCGTCAACCTGGCTACGCTGTTCGCCAAGAACGGCAAGAGGGTCCTGCTGATAGACCTCGACCCCCAGGCATCGGCGACCGACTACTTCGGGCTATACGGCGAAGCCGAGTCCACCGGACGCAACTCCATATCGCTTCTCTACGGAAACGCCCCCGTAGAGAAGGTGACCCACGAAACCAAGATTCCGAACCTGAGCATGGTGCCGTCGCTCATCGACCTTATCGACCAGAACGAGCTGATGCTTCGGGAGCAGCGGCTCAAATTCGCGCTCGACGACGCTTCGGGCGATTATGACATAGCGATCGTCGACTGCTCGCCTGTCATGAAGCGCCTTGCCTTCAATGCGTACCTCGCCGCAACGGAGGCGGACTGGTGATCGTGCCCGTGAAGCTCGACGGGTCGGTGATGCGAGGGACCGCGCTCACGGTGAACGCCACGCGCGCCATCGCTGACGCCCTGCGAATGCCAACGCCTCGCTTCAAGATTCTGAGGACCTGCGTTCCCGGCCGCGCGACGCGCAGCGAGGCAACGGGCGCAGAGGTTCTCGATCGCTTCTTCCCGAACGACCAACTCCGAACCGTGATCCACTCTTCCTCGAAGGTGATGGAGGGCAGCTGGCAATGGCAGCCGGTCGCGGAGTTCGACCCGAAGAACCGCGCGGCAAAGGACTATGCCGCACTCGCAGAGGAGGTCTCCGATGAGCTCGGCAAGTGACGTGGCCGCAGGGTTCTCCATCAGCGGACTGCTCGATGCGGGCGCTAAGACCAGAAGCAAATACCCGGTGGCAGAGCTCGATATCGACGCCATCGAAGACAACCCGGCAAACGCCGTCTACTCTATGGAAGAAGCCGCCATTGAGGCGCTGGCGGAATCCATCGAGAAAGACGGCCTCACTGACTTGCCGCTTGTTTGCAAGCTGACGGACGGGCGCTGGCAGCTTATATCGGGGCATAGGCGCCGCGTTCAGGCTGCTGGCTGCCAAGAACCCCGCCTATAGGAAGATGGGCTGTCGCATCGTCGAGGGCATAACCGACGAGCAGGCGGTGTCCATGCTTCATGCGGCCAACTACTTCGTGCGCGAGCTCACGGTGGCAGAGCGCGCCGCTGCGACGAGGGCCCTCGGCGCGCAAGTTCAGAACATGCGCGATGCGGACCCAGCGCTTTCGGGCGTGCGCACCGAGGACATCAAAGCCTCCATCATCGAGAAGCAGACGGGGCGCAAGGTATCGGGAAAGACCATCAAGCGCGATGAGGCTCTGGCGAAGACGATCGAGAAATCGGTGTCGGACTCCTGGAAACCTCTGGCAAACGCCGGCAAGATCTCGGCGGCGGCAGTGAAGGAGCTCGCCGCCATGCCCAAGCAAGCGCAGGAGAAGGCTTTCAAGGAGATGGACGTCGACGGCATGTCGAAGCGCGATATCACCCAATCCCTTCTCTCGATTCGCCCTTCGGAATCGCGACCCGACGACTCGCTGGCCAAGGCAAGGAAGCTCGTCGAAAAGTATGCGAAGGACCTTAAGGGAATGCCCGCGCCGCACGACGCGAAATGCATCGAGGCGATTCAAGCCGTCCTTCGAAAGCTGATGGATGCATCGGAGGCGTCTTCGACCCCTTAATTAGCAAGTAGCCTATTCCGTAATACGTTTTCCAACGCATGCCGGAATAGCACTTGTCCGAGCCGATGCGCAACGGCCGAAGGCGCCTTGGCGACGTGCCGGGCAATGGCTCGGAACAGCTTCCTCCCAGCGGCGACGCCGCCGCAGGAAGGAAGCATACGGGGGGCTGCCCCCGCTCCCCGGCGAGCACGAGCTCGCTCAAGAAACGAACCGCGCAGCGTCTTCCACGTTTGGCTGCGCCAACTGCAAAGGAGAATCCCATGGCCACGAAAACCCACATGGTCACCTGCAGGCTCGACGATCGGGACTACGGATCTCTGCACGAGAACGCCTCGGCCCTCGACGTCGCCCCGTCGACCTACATGCGCTACCTCATCCGCATCCCAGTATCGGCATGCCCAGACCCAAAGGGATCAAGGGTGCTTGTCGTCGATGCTAAGACGCTCGGCGCCCTGCGCTACGAGCTCGTCCGCTGGGGGCGCCATTACAACCAGGGCGTCCACGCCCTCAATGCGATTGCGTACACAGCGCGCAGGAAAGCTCCCGAGTGGGATTACTTCGTCCAACAGATCGGCATCGCGAACGATAAGCTCGATGCGGTCGAAGAAGGGCGGCGCAGGCTTGAGGGACGGATTGACGAACTGGAAGGCTCCATCGTAGTAGGCGACGGCCTATGCCGATACTGAAGCCGATATCCGGGCACACGGGCTGCCGCAACGTCAGGAAATACCTTGAGAAGAACGGGCGCGCCATAGCCCGCGACTTCTTCAACCTGTCCTGGGACGAGCGAGAGATGAGCGGCTACGACCAGGCTGGCAAGGAAGCCGTTGAATGGGACCGCGAGATGGACCGAATGCGTGCGTCCTTCGGAAACGACGCGCCTTGCAAGGGCAGGAAGGCGCGCACCTACAAGCACTTCGTCATCTCGCCCGACCCGGAGGACGGCATCGACATCGAGGCGCTGCGCGGGATAGCGAGCGACTGGGCGCTCCGCTTCTTCGGCGACCATCAGATAGCCATCGTATACCACGACGACAACGCCAACGGGATACCGCACGCGCATGTGGTGGTGAACAACACCAACCTGAAAACCGGCAACAGGATGCAGACGAGAAACCCGCTCGAACTCAACCGCGCCTTGCAAGACATGGCCCGGGAGCGCGGGCTGCGCGGCCTTTCCAACGAGTCGAAGGCTAAGAGCGGCGTCGAAAGGCTTGCAGAGAAAGAGCATGGGCGCAAGATGCCTTCCAAACGGCAAGACGTCCACATGAGCCGCGCCGAGCACGAGATAGTCGCTGAAGGCGGTTACTCATGGGTATCGGATATCAGGTGCCGCGTAGGCATAGCGAAGGAGCTCTCAAGAAGCGATGCCGAGTTCAGGCAGGTGCTCGGGTTGCTGGGCATCGAGATCTCGCCGGCATCGACACGCGGCGGACGGGACGACTGGGTCTACAGCATGAGGGAAACGCCGAAATGCAAGGTTTCCGGAGGCAAGCTCGGGTACGCCTACACAAAGCAAGCCGTCGGGAGGAGTTTCGGCGGAACGAGCCTCGAAGGCATGAGCAACCGCGAGGTTCTGAAAGCCGCAAGGAACGCGATCGCGCTTGAGAGCCTGAGCGACCTGCAAGATCTTGCAAGTGCCCTGGAGACGTGCTCTAAGTACGGGATAGCGAGCCGCGCGGACGCGACAACAAGGGCACGCGCCATGGAGGCCAAGGCGGAACAGAGCTTCAGCGACCCTCGTGCCATCGCAGCCGCGACGGAAATCCGCGAGGCAGCCCAGATACTCGCCTCGTACGGGCTGCTGCCCGAGAAGGGCGAGCCACGCACGCACCCCAACGATGGCAGGCGACAGGCCAACGCCCATGCGCCAAGCAGTCGAAACAAGGAACAGGAGGCAGCGAAACAACGCCTACAAGAGCAACGCCGGGGAGATCGAGGTGAACGGTAAATGAGGATAGAGATGGCGTATCAAAACGGCAGAGTCGACGTGTTCGACACGATGTCGTTCACAGCCCCAAGCCCGTTGGGAAAAGAGAACGCGCTCACAAACTTCGAACTGCGCTTCGACGAGCTTGCAAAAACGGGATTGTGGCTTGCCGCCCATCATTACGACGCCGACCTTTCGTGCACCGAGGAATGCCCTGACGACGAGACGCCCGTTGCAAGGCGCAGGCGCGGCTGGCGCTTTCTGCTGGCGGAAGCTTCGGAGTTGGACGAACTCGAGTGGGTCGCCGTTGACGGTGAGGTGTCCTTAGCGCGCGTCCTCGGCGAGATGGTCGATGTTGGCAAGCTGATGAGATCCGCAAGGCTATGGCTCGGAACGCCGAATCAATCGGTTGCGGAGACCATCGTGCAGCTGTTCGATGAGCTTTCAGCCGTCTCGCAAGCCGACTGCGGTATCGCATGCGATGCGATACCGCGGCACTGCGGCTGCTCGGAAGAGCTCGTCTACCGACTCAAAGCGGCTTGCCCCGGGCAATCATCGAACGAAACAGAAACCGACAATCGAGAAGAGAACTGGCTGGAAGGATTTGAATATGAAGATCGTTAAATGCGTGTTCGGCATTATCGGAAAACTATGCCTAGCCTTCATTGGGCTTGTGGCATGGATCGGCAAGCGCGTGCTATAAAGACGTCGCCCAGAATCGCAAAATACTCCGGGCGGAAAAACAATTGCACGCGGCCCCAATCCCCAAAACCCGTGGCAAGATATTTTGATATCGAAGCCAGCCGGTGGCCGAGCAGAAAAACTACGTTCGTCGATATCGAATTATTCAACGACCGAGAAGGTAAGCCCTTGAACGCCTAGAGCTCGAGCTCACCGATTACTTGCTTCATAGTGAGAGCCCACCTGAGCTGCTCCGATATGAATCCCGGCCAGGCGGTCTCGTTGTCCTTGATCTTGCAGCCGTCTTTGTAGAAGCGAAGCCCCGATGCCTTCTTGGCGTCAAAAGGTGTGGCCGCAAGGCCGAGACGCTTTTCAAACAAACTGGTGTTGTCGATGGCCTTGCGGCCGATTTCCTTGTCGTCGGGCACGTAGAACTCGATGCCAATACGGCCGCGCTGCGTGTCTATAAGCAGGCCGATGTGATAGGCGGACGTGTCGCAGCGCAGAGTGGTCCAGTGGTTTTTCGAGGGCTTCTGCGGGCTGAAAACCTTCAAAAACTCGGGAGTCGCCTGGGCCACCTCGCGGTACTTGGTCCAGTACGAGAGCTTCACGCGCTCGGTCTCGGAAAGGCCCTCGCTGAGCTTGATGGCCTTCGTCCACTCGTTGGGCTGCTCGACCACGGAGAAGCGCGGCGCGGGCAGGGAGTCGCCGATGGACCACAGCTCGATCTCCACCAGGAAGAACCCGAAGTCGCTGTCAGTGTGTTGGTTGAGCCACTCGATGGCCTGGCGGTGCTCGTCGCGTGCGCGGGCCACCACCCACACGACGACTTCGGCGCCCTTGCCGGCGGCGTAAGTGATTACTTTGCCTAGGTGGTCGTGGTTGGTGTCCTCGAGCTGGTTCTCGATGATCACCTTGCGTCCGGTGCCGGCCTCCTGCGCATAGATGTCGACGTTGAACGAGCCTACCGACGACTCGGTCTCTATAAGTTCGAGCTCGATGCCGACTGCAGCGCTCAGCATGGCAAGGTTGGGCTCCTCGGAGAGCCACTTGGTGAAGTCAAGCGCCTCATGAGGCCATACATCGCGCAGATCGACCTTCTTGAGTTTATCGAGGTTGTACTTCGCCATCACTATATCCCTAATGCCTTTCGTGCAGCCGAAACGGCGTCTCCGTCCGGGTAGAAATCGGGGCTCACGCTACTAGCGAGCTCCATCGGGATGGCCTGCAAATCCTTGATGGCGCCGAAAGGCAGAAGGATCCGCTTCGCGCCAGCATTCTTCGCTACGCGCAGAATGTCCTCAAGGCCTTTAACCTCATCCATGGAGCCGGAAAGGCGAAGAACGCCAGGGATCGCCAAGCCTGCGGCGACGGGCCTGTTGCAAGCCGCAGAACACAGACCCACGAACTCCGCCAGACTCACCTCGTCACTCGGCCCTTTTGCTTGCAGGTCGTTGAAGAACAGCAGGTAATCCTTTTTATCGAGATGCATGCCAGCAGCGACCCTGTTCGCGTTGTTCACGAAGTAATTCCAAGCCGCGTCGATGCTTTCGCGGGCGCCTCTCGACCCGATGCCCTCGCTTTGGAAGTGGCAACTGCCCGCGATGGCTTTGTTCTCGAGTTTGTACACGGCGTGTTTGCCCTCGATGCTCCTGCCTATTCCGAAGACGTGTCCCGCCTGCAGCGGCGCCTCTGGCACGAGGCTGTTGTCGCTTTGCTCGGGCACGCCGACGATCGTTACGGCGGGCGGCGTGTCCAGCTCCCCGTTGCCCAGGGGAGTTCTGCA
>OGPU01001208.1_pt1 | contig 23501 bp, 16 predicted proteins | sample 1552991 | NCBI WGS metagenome assembly OGPU01 (sample SAMEA2580296, study PRJEB22360) | human gut metagenome | biome: human gut; feature: human-associated habitat; material: faeces | place: Denmark | collected 2008/2010 | reverse complement strand
TATGGACCACCCCAGGCCGGAGCAGACGTCGCACTAGTCGACCTGCCCAGCCAAGAAGACAAGCTCACCGAACTGGCGAAAGACATGAGCGAACGTTTCGGCACCAACGTCATCGCGCTCACCTGCGACGTCACCAATGTCGAACAAGTAGCCGAACTCAAAACACAATTGGTGGAACAGCTGGGCACCGTCGACTTCGCGTTCCTCAACGCCGGAGTCAACGTACCGGGCGACGATCAAGACGCCACCGAAGAAGTATGGACGCGCACCATCAACATCAACCTCAACGGCACCTACCGTACCGGCCGCATCGCGCATGAAATCATGCGCGAACACGGTCATGGCGGCTCACTGATCTTCACAGCCTCCCTGTCCGGACACAACGCGAACTACATGATGGGAAGTCCGACGCCGGTGAACGCGTATGGCGCCACCAAAGCGGCCATCATGGAACACTCACGTTACCTTGCCGCAGCGCTCGCCAAAGATGGCATCCGTTCCAACACCATCTCCCCCGGATACGTGTGGTCTGGAATTTTCAATGGCCGTATCGACATGCCTGGCCACGACGCCATGCTCGAGGTCGTGCCGATGCATCGTTTCGGCACGAATGACGAGATTGCCAGCACGGTGCTCTTCCTCGCCAGCGACGCGTCCTCGTACGTTACTGGCACTGACATTCGCGTAGACGGCGGCTACAGCGTCTTCTAACCTCTAACGACCATCTAACGCGTTGAGGCCGGCCATGGCTCACAGCCCTCCGACCGACCTCAACAGACGTCTATTCGCGCTTTATATCGGCACGAAGTCCAAAAACCGTAAGAAGCAATCACGCCGGCATCAATTCGCCAGTAGCCCGACAGCATTTGACGTTTCCGTTGTTGTCGGATGCCGATCTGACTGTGCATCGTTTGTATGGCGCGTATGGTGAGAAGAAGTTGTATGGCAAGGTTTATGAGGGTGTGATTCGTTCGACTTTCGTGATCGATGGTGATGGAGTGATTCGTGTGGCCCGGCACAACGTGCGCGAAAGGCCATGTTGATTCTTTGCTGCGTGCGCTCGATAAGCTTGATGGTTCCGTTTTTCTAGCTTGGAATGCGATGCGGTCTTTTGAATCAGTTTTTCCATATGAAAGGTGCAAGCTAATTTACACGCATTAATTAGGCGTCTCGCAGGAGAAGTCCTTGCAGAGGAAAGAGCGCGACGACCCCAGCCACCAACAAGCGAATCGCCTTCTTCCGGCACGTCGGCTTGCTCCATTATTCCGCCATCACTCACTGGCTTTCGATTTGCGGAGCTACCCTCCATGTGGAACTCTTTTCACTCTCCCTATCAATACCCGCGATCTTTTTGAGTTGTTTCTCGCAGGCCTTCATGTATTTCACACTGTTCTTCATGTTCTTCATGCTGCCTTCAATCCCTTTCACAGCCTCATTACGGTCCCGCTTGGCTTGACGTCCTGAACCGAGGGAGATCCCGCCTTCTTTCTTCACGAGACTCTCAAGCTGCGACATGAACCCCAGTTGCGCTTCAGCCATCCATATCTGTTGACGTATGTACTGGCATATCTCGGTAACTCTCTGTTTTCCCTGCTCATCATTGAGCAGCACGTTCCGGCAGAACACCGTCAATTTCGCGCACGTATTGAGTACGTATGCGTCCTGATTCGACACTATCCACGTGCCTAGTGTGGTGGCGCCTCCACCGGCGGCAGCACCCACCAGTGCGCCGCCACCGGCAATGATGGCCGTACCTCCTGCCACGCCGAGGCCTCCAGCCGCAAGGGATCCGCCCCCAACCGCGGCCAGACTCGCACTCGTCAACGCGGCTCCGGACAAGCCTGCCACCGTCGATCCCGCCAATACCGGAGCGATGGTCGGAGCCAACACAAATGCGGCTCCCCCTGTCGCTGTGATTAGGCACACACTGCCGACAGCACCCACCAGTATTGTCTCATTCACGCCTTTCAGCCGTTTCTCCTGCCCGGCTATCGCCTTCGCGTATTTTCTGCAACTTCCTTTTTCGAATCCCGGTAATCTATCGCATACCTCATCCAACGTCTCTGAATCGAACTTCAGTTTCTTGCCAGTCTTATTTCCGGAACCCTCAGACATAAACTGATACGGCACGAACTGCGAAGCTTCCAACGCCACCAGCTCCTGCCATCCCACTGCCGAATATGTCTGGATTCTCTGCGCCTCTTCCCTGAGCTCTTCAAAGGAAAATAGCGTGAATTCGGCACTGACGTCTCTCTCCCAATCTTGGAGCCATTGCTCTTTGCCTGCCCGCAAAGACTTTTTCTTCGTCTGCTCTATATCGGCAAGAAGCGCCTGATACTCGATGGAGACCAACATGTTCGTCTTCGCCAAATCCATTTCGAAGAATCGCATAACCGAGGAATCATCACCATACCCATTGCCTCGATTCTCAAACCCGGAATATGGGATCGATTGCGCCTTTTTGCGCGCGTTGGAACTCACCTGATAATCCGTACGCACAGCAAACGCAAACCGAGCGATCCCGACAAAGTTCACGTGCAGAAAGAAATCCTTAACCGCCAACGCTCCTATCTTCGATTTACCTCCCACGAGCGCGCGGATAACCCCGTCAGCAACGTCAAACAGCGAAAACACTCCCGTCGCAATGGTGACCATCCTTGCAGCGACTGCAGACCCATTCGGCAGCAGCGTATCAATCCCAAACCGCATCAGCGACTCACGGTCCAACATCCCCTTCGAACACATTTCATACAGTTTTTGCGCCGTATAGCATACGCATACCAAACATTCGTTGATTATCACAGGCACGGACTGCCTTGCCAGCTCACGTCCCACACCCAGTTCCGCCCTGAGATCGAAGCGCCGATAAATCCGTTCGCCACCTTCACCAACATCCTTCAGCAGTGTTCCATTAAACAATTTCGACAGCATCTTACGGAACGACCTCTCATCCGCCATCGCGTCTTTGAATAACGGCAATGCCGACAACTCCTTCACCAAGGACAACACCGGCCCAGGAGTACCAGTCCCCTTCCCTACTGACCCGCTCGACCCCGCCATATCGCTCACCATATGGAAGAACCACCCCACCACGCCAAGCATGAGCTTCTCTTCCAGATTCCCACCAATCAGCTCATCCCGTTCCACAGTCACGGCCAGGAATTCCCCATGCCGGTCCGTCCCATACACCTTCCCCGTGAACTGCGTCAGGATGGAGAAAGCAAGACCTCCCAAGCTCATGTGATGCGAAAAATCCCGCAAATGATGCTGGTATCCGCCGCCGAACTCCTGAGTGGCCTTGTCACCGACGAACGGATGTATCTTCTCAAGGAACCTAATCGCCGATTTCAGATCGTCACCCTTGTATTCCGAATCCATCCTCGCTACAGCAATCACGAACGCATCAATCTGACCGCTTCCCCATTCTCTTGCACGATCAAGGTCAAATCGTCCGACCCACAACGAGTCGATGGCACCCGCGATTACTCCACACCACGATGCCAGCCGATAATAGTTGGCCTGTTTTCCGTCAGATGCTTCCTCGCATTCGACATTGATGACGGTTACCTCGTCATCGACTCGTGTTGCGTTCCCTTTTTCTTCTCCACCCGCACAATCGATAAGTTGACCCGGTGCCAAGGCCTCCAGAGTGCAGTCGATTCGGACCTCTTCGTTGAGCTTTCCCTCCCACTCCGACAGCTCCATAGCGCTCATGAGACCCTCCTCGCCTTTAAGGAATCACCTTTGTCTTTCAAGTTTATTCTCAAAAACAGACAATGAACGGAGCGCAGTTCAGAACATGTTTAGACGCCATGTTTTCGTTTCCCTTCATTAGCCCCATTCGCGATATTCCGGGGGGACGCCAATCCAAAAACCTTCAAACCATAATCGGCATCCAACAGGCGCACGCCATATAAAAGTCGGGCACGACGATCGACACGTCGTGTCCGACTCTTGCTTCGTGTGCTTCTGTTGATTAGTTCAGTGGGTCGGACTGTTTTGCATAACGCTGAGGGTGTTCCATCCCGCGTCCGTGACGCGCAGGACCGACTCGTAGGCCTTGTACTTGCGGTCGTAGATGGCAGTCTGGTCGATTCTGGGTTCGAATCTTTTGCCCGGCTTCGACATGTGGTCGAACGCTTCTTGGAAATCCTTGTACAAGCCGGTTCCCACGGCGGAGCACATCGCGTCGCCAAGGCCGCCGAGCATGCCGCTGCAAAGCGCGCGGAGGTCCAGATCGAGCAGGTCAAGGTCGACTCGACTGCTGCTGCCACGCTCGAGTCGTACTTCAACTTTGGCGCGTACGCGATTATCTCGTCGGTCATCGTATCGGTGGGATTGGTGTTCTCGGGCATGAACGAGCCCGAGCGCGTGCGCCGCATGGAGGCCGGCCCGGTCTCCGAGCGCCAGCGTTCACTTGCCGTGTTCGCGGCTGCCGCGGTGCTCACCGTCTGCATCTGGCTCGTGTCGAGCATGATGGGCATCGTGGGCTTTGCCAGCGCGGTTGCCGAGGTCGGCGTGGGCCGCGTGTGCCTTGCGCTGGCGGCAACGTTTGCCCTGGCGTGCACGCCGCTGGCCGTTGGCTTTACGCTGTCGAGCTTGGGCGCGCGCGAGGAGCTGCTCAACGGCGTGGGCAACTTACTCGGCATGCTCATGACGTTTTTGGGCGGCGCCTGGATGCCGCTGTCGCTCATGGGTTCGGCCGTGCAGGCCGTGGCGCACTTTGTGCCGACATATTGGGTGAACGACGCGATCGGCAAGGCGCTCGCGTCGGACCTGACGTCTGCCATGTTGGGCGACATCGCCTGCGATCTGGGCGTCACCGTGCTCTTCGCCGCCGCCATCGCCGCCGTAGGCCTAGCCCTCTCGCGCACCAAATCCCGCGCCTAGCCTGAAATAAAGTCCAGGCCTCGCTCCAAAATAGTTCGCCATGGCTTACTATTACGCTCATAAAGTAGTACGAGGCTAACAACGGGGGATACCATGGCAACGCAGGAAGCCTATGTCCAGGTTAAGGATCTCAAAAAGCACTACGGCGACGGTGATGCGCGCCTGACGGTGCTCGACGGCATCGACACGTCCATCAATCGCGGCGAGATCTGCGTCATGCTGGGGCCCTCGGGCTCGGGCAAGTCGACGTTTCTTAACCTGATCGGTGGCCTGGAGGATGCCGACGCCGGCTCCATCATGGTGGACGGCTGCGACCTCACGGTGCTCAAGCCCGCCGACCTGGGTGAGTACCGCCGCCGCGAGCTGGGCTTTGTCTTTCAGTTCTACAACCTGGTGCCCGACCTCACCATCAAGGAAAACATCGAGGTCACGGCGCACCTGTCCAAAAACCCGCTCAATGTCGACGACCTGCTGCGTTCGCTGGGCCTCTACGAGCACCGCAACAAGTTCCCGCGTCAGGTTTCGGGCGGCCAACAGCAGCGCTGCGCCATCGGCCGTGCGCTCGTCAAGAACCCGGGTCTGTTGCTGTGCGACGAGCCCACGGGCGCGCTCGACTACAAGACGTCCAAGGAAATCCTGCAGCTCATGGAGGATGTCAATCACGAGTACGGCTGCACCATCATCATCGTCACGCACAACGCCGCCATCGCCCGCATGGCCAACCGCGTGCTGCGCCTGCGCGACGGACGCATCGTCGAGGATGAGCTCAACGAGTCGCGGCCGCCGAGCTCGATTGGTAGGCGGCGCCATGACACCTCTCGCAAAACGTCTCCCGCGCGAGCTGCGCCGCAATATCGGCAAGTACCTGGGCATCTTTCTTCTTATGTGCGGAAGCATCGCCCTCACCTCGGGCTTTTTGCTCGCGGCCCACTCCATCGGTTGCCTTATCGACGACATGCGCGATGCGTACACGATCGAGGACGGCCGCGTGACCACCTCCTTCGAGGCCACCAAAGACCAGCTCAAGGCAGCCGAGGACGCGGCAGACGACGTCGGCGGCGTCACGCTCTACAAGAATTTCTCCATCGATGCCATCATCAAAAAGACCGCCGGCGACGATGGAACCAAGCGCACGCTGCGCACCTATGCGCACCGCACCAAGGTCGATATCGCGTCCTACTGCGAAGGCAGGCAGCCTAAGGCGGACGATGAGGTGGCAATCGACCGTGTCTTCGCCACCAATAACAACCTGTCCGTGGGCGATAAAGTCGAGCTCGAGGGTCGCACCTACACCATCTGCGGCATCATGACCCAGCCCGATAGCCAGGCGCTGTTCCTCAACAATTCGGACTTTACGGTGAACACCATCACGTACGGTGTGGCCGAGGTCACCGACGCCGGCTTTGCCGCGCTTAAGGACGCCGGCGGCGCGCCTGCCTACACCTACTCCTTTACCTTTACCGATCGCGATCTCTCCACTGCAGACCGCATCGATGCCGAGCAGGATATGGTCGAGGCGCTGACCGATGCCGATGCACGCGTGGATGACCTCATCGACGCCGATTCCAACCAGGGCATTGGCTACGCGCGCGACGACGTGGACGGCGACTCCATGATGTGGATGACGCTGCTCGACATCATCATCGTGATCATGGCGTTCGTCTTTGTGGTCCTTACCGACGCCACCATCGAGGAGGAGAGCGCCATCATCGGCACGCTGCTCGCCAGCGGTTATCGCCGTCGCGAGATCGTGCTGCACTACCTGGCACTTCCCGCCATCGTGGGCGTGGTCGCGGCGCTTTTGGGCACTGCGCTCGGCGTTGTGTTCTTTACCGAGCCCATGCGCAGCCTCTATTACGGTTCGTACAGCCTACCGCCCTTCCAGGTGTACTGGAGCTGGGAGATCTTTGTGAAGTGCGCCGTGGTTCCCGCCGCCGCGCTCATCCTCATCACGCTGGTGGGCCTGCTTCGCAAAATGGGCAAGACGCCGTTGCAGTTCCTTCGTCACGAGGCGAGCGGCAAATCGGGCACCAAGCGCGGTATGCAACTGCCGGAGCGCATGGGTTTTGTTTCCCGCTTCCGCCTGCGTATCTTTCTGCGCAACCTGGGCAACTTTGCCACGCTCTTTGTGGGCATTGCGTTTGCCTCGCTGCTGCTGCTCTTTGGCCTGGCGATTCTGCCCACGATGACGCACTACGCGGACAACCTCGAGACAAGCCTGGTCGCCGAGCACCAGTACACGCTCAAGGCGCCGCTGGAGCTCGAGGGCACTGCCGAGGAGCGCGAGCAGTGGTCGGCACTCGAGCGCTTGCAGTCGGTTGACGGCGCGCTGCTTTCCGCCGCCCAAGATGCCGATGACGAGCTTGACGACGCGGCCGATGCGGCGCAGACGGCAGCCGATGCCGCGACCGCATCTCCGTCTGCCGAGAGCCTGACTGCGGCGCAGGATGCGCTTACCAAGGTCCAGGACAAGAAGGATGCGCTTTATGCGCGCCTCGATGACCTTGCCGATATCCTCGGCTGCAACCGCGACGAGGCTATCGACCTGATTGACAAGGCCTCTAAGATCGACACCGACAACGACGACATTCACCCGGTCAACACGATTGACAACGGCGCGGGCGCAATCGCGCAGGCCGAGAAATATGCCGTTTACCAGATGCAATACGACCGCGGCGATGGTAATGGCGAGGAGACGATTTCTGCCTACGGCATCTCGCCCGATTCGCGCTACTGGAAAGGGCTGGACGTCGGCGACGGACGCGTCGTCTTTGGCGGTGGCTTGCTCGACAAGTTTGGCTGGAGCGAGGGCCAGAAGGTCACGCTCAGCGACAAGTACGAGGGTGAGTATTATTCCCTTGAGTACGCGGGCAAGGACTGTGCCTGGGGCTCCAAGTCGGACATGAATATCTATATGAGTATCGACGACTTTAATGAGCTGTTCGACAACGACGCCGCCTACTTTAACGGCTATGTGAGCAACGAGAAGCTCGACCTCGATGCTCGTTACTTTGCCGGCGACACCACGCCCGACGACATGCGCGCCGTGGGCGACCAATTCATCGGCATGATGGGCAAAATGATCGGAATGATGGTTGGGCTTGCGGTGTTCATCTTCTTGCTGTTTATGTACCTGCTGACCAAGGCTGTGATCGACCACAGCGCCCGTTCGATCAGCTACATGAAAGTCTTTGGCTATCGCGATAGCGAGATTTCGCATCTGTACATCCGCTCGATCACGTTGTGCGTTGCGGCGTCACTCGTGCTGAGCCTGCCGGTCATTATTGGCTCGCTCACGGCCATCTTCCGCTCGATGCTGCTCGCCTACAACGGCAATATCGAGATCTATGTGCCCGCTTGGTCCATGGCGGCGTGCGTAGGAATCGGCTTTGCGACCTACCTGGTCGTGGCGCTGCTGCACACGCGTTCTATCAAACGTGTGGGCCTGGCCGAGGCGCTCAAAGTCCAAGAGTAGTCATTTAAGAACGTCCCCAATGACTAGGTTCCGTACTTGACTTTAACTCTGCTTTAACTGGTACCATCCTCTATGTCTGTAACGCCATATAGACCGAGGGGATATATCTATGACCGCAACTGCACCCGCAGCACCCGCTAAGGTGTACTTCACCAACCTGCGCACGCATGCTCGCGAGAGCCAGCTCGACAAGCTCAAGCGCCTCATACGTCACGCCGGTATTGAGCAGATCGACTTTGAGAACAAGTTCGTCGCCATCAAGATTCACTTTGGCGAGCTGGGCAACCTGAGCTTTTTGCGCCCCAACTACGCCCGCGCCGTCGCGGACGTGGTGAAGGAGCTGGGCGGCAAGCCCTTCCTCACCGACTGCAATACGCTCTATGTCGGTAGCCGCAAAAACGCGCTCGAGCACATCGACACTGCCTACCAGAACGGCTTTACCCCGTATGCCACGGGTTGCCAGATTATCATCGCCGACGGCCTCAAGGGTACCGACGAGGCGCTCGTCCCGGTCGAGGGCGGCGAGTACGTGCGCGAGGCCAAGATCGGTCAGGCGCTCATGGATGCCGATATTGTGATCAGCCTCACCCACTTTAAGGGTCATGAGCAGGCCGGCTTTGGCGGCGCCATGAAGAACCTGGGCATGGGCGGCGGCAGTCGCGCCGGCAAGATGGAGCAGCATGCCGCCGGCAAGCCGAACGTCGCGACCGAGCACTGCGTTGGCTGCCGTGCCTGCGAAAAGATCTGCGCGCACAACGCCATCTCGTTTGACGATACCCGCGAGCGCGAGCTTGCCAACGGCAACACTCGCACGGTGCACGTGGCTGCCATCGACCACGATCGCTGCGTGGGCTGCGGACGCTGCATTGCGGCATGCAACCAGGACGCCATCAAGCCCGGCTATGAGGCCGCGGCCGACGTGCTCAACTGTAAGATCGCCGAGTACACCAAAGCCGTTGTCCAGGATCGTCCCAGCTTCCACATTTCGCTGGCTATGGATATCAGCCCCAACTGCGATTGCCATCCCGAAAACGACACACCTATCGTCAACGATATCGGCATGTTCGCGAGCTTCGACCCGGTCGCCATCGACCAGGCCTGCGCCGATGCCGTCATGGCATCCGAGCCGCTGCCCAACACCGAGCTCACCGATAGCGCGGCCAAGATGGAGCACAACCACGAGCATCTGGAGGGCGAGCAGGCCAAGGATCCCTTCTGCATCACGCATCCCGACACCGACTGGCGCGTGTGCATCGCGCACGCCGAGAAGATTGGCCTGGGCACGAGCAAGTACGAGCTTATCGAGGTCAAGTAGCGCCTAGCTATTGGACAAAATAAGCGCCTTTGTAGCGTAAGTTGAGCAAAAGCCGCCCGTGAGCACAGCGCCCACGGGCGGCTTTTTGGAAGTGCGAGGAAAATCGAATAGCGCCGACCACAAACCGATTTTTGGCAACAAAACCCCAGACGTTGCTTTTTGCCTAAAAATTCTTGTCGAGGAAGTTGCCGACCGTGTTCCAGTAGAGCTCGGGGTCAACTTGCGCGCTCTTGGCGTGGGTGGCGCCATGGATGGTGAGCTTTTGCTTGACCTTGCTGGCGCACGCGTCGTAGTTTTGGTCGAGCATATCGTACGGCACAAAAGTGTCCTGGTCGCCGTGGATAAACAGCATGGGAACCGTCGCGTGTTTGAGTTGCTCCACGCTGCTCGCCTTATGAAAGTCGTAGCCCGCGCGCACGTTGCATACCAAGTTTGCTACATCGAGCAAGGGAAAGCCGGGCAAGCCGAACACGTTCTTGAGCTGCAGAGAAAACTCGTCCCAAACACTCGTATAACCGCAGTCCTCGATAATGCATTTCACGTTTGCGGGCAGAGATTCCCCCGCGACGTTCATGGCGGTTGCCGCACCCATCGACTCGCCAAAGACCAGGACGCGTGCCTCGGGGTCAGCCTGAACGATTTGCTCGATCCATGCGACGACATCGAGCCGCTCGGGCCAGCCCATGCCGATATAGTCGCCGCCGGAGCGCTCGTGGGCGCGCGCGGCGGGCGCGAGTACGTTCATGCCGCGGTCGTGGAATCGCTTGACGTATCGGGCCATACCGATGGGCTCGTTGGTATATCCATGCAGGCAGACGGCGTAGTCGTGCGTGCTCTCCGACGCAGCAAAATACCAGGCGGCAAGCTCGGTCCCGTCGTTCGCGGTGAGGCTGCTGCTCTCGCGGTTCTCCTTAAACCACGCCCGTGCCTCGGTGTCCTCGGCGTCCATCTGCTCACCTTTTTTGTCGTCTTTGCCATCCTGCATCATCTTCATGGTGTAGGGCGCTTGGGGATTCAGGGCAAAGTCGAACAAGAAGTTGCCGGCAAACCCCAGCAGCGCGACAACGAGCACCAGCGCAACGACGCCGGCTATCTTGAGCTTTCGATGGGAACGTGCGTTTTGAGACATAAGAAGCTTTCCTATAAGATGTTAATACATCAACATTTAATGCAAGCGCATTATGGACGTTCGCCGTTGATGCGTCAACAGGCAAAGAATGGGTAAACGAAAGGTCACGTATGGTGCAAATTTCGCACGTACCTAGACGCTTTGATATAGTGTTGAGAACTCTTTACGTTGGAGGATGTAACCGGCATGTCCGATTCGAGCGACAGTTCTAAGCCGCGACCCAAGACCGCGGCCGTTCCACGCTACACGGTGGGTGAGGAGATCATGAACTCCGTCACCCATGGTGTCGGCTGCCTGCTGGGTATCGCGGGCCTGGTGCTCCTGATCGTATTCGCCGCCCTGCGCGGCGGAGGCCCGGCCCACATGGCCGCGGCGATTGTCTATGGTGTCAGCATTATTCTCGAATACCTTGCCTCCACGCTCTACCATGCGATTCAGCCCGCACGCGCCAAGCGCGTGTTTCGCATCATCGACCACAGCTGCATCTACCTGCTCATAGCCGGCAGCTATACGCCGTTTTGCCTCATCACGCTCGCAAACGACGGCGGCGCTGTGCTGTTCTTTGCCGTATGGGCCATCGCCATTATCGGCATCGCCCTCGAGTGCTTCCTACGCGAGCGTCAACCGCACTGGGTAAGCGGCCTGGTCTACCTGCTGATGGGCTGGCTCGTTGTCTTTAAGCTGCCTGAACTTGTGGCGCTGCTCAACCCCGTGGCACTTGCCCTGCTCGCCGTCGGCGGCGTGTGCTACACCGCGGGCGTGCCGTTCTATATCGCCAAAAACGTGCGCTATCTACACAGCGTGTTTCACCTGTGGGTGCTCGCCGGCAGCATCTTCCAGTTCATGGCGGTGATCCTCTTCGTAATCTAGCGACCACGCCTTCGCGCCCGCGTCCTCGTTTGGGCGCTGGCACAATTGCCGTATCCGTCATCAACGTTTTACCCTAACGTCCCGAATCTTGGAGGTTCGAGAAACTCCCGATGGACATAACCATCTCCCTTATCACCACCCTCGTTTTGACCCTCATCAACGGCTACTTCTCTATGTCCGAGATGGCGCTCACCACGGCAAAGCGCGCTGTGCTGGAGCACGAGGCCGAGGAAGGCGACAAACGCGCCGAGCGCGCCATTAAGCTGGCCGCCGATTCCGATCAGCTGCTCGCCACCATCCAGGTCGCCATCACGCTCGTGGGCTTTGCCTCGTCCGCCGTCGCCTCGACGAGCCTGTCCGACCCGCTTGCCACGTGGCTCATGAGCTTTGGCATCGCGCCGCTTTCCGCCATCGCGCGCGGCCTGGCGCCGGTCATCATCACCGTCGCCGTCGCCTTCGTGTCCATCGTGGTTGGCGAGCTTGTGCCCAAGCGCATCGGCCTGGCTAATGCCGAAGGCGTATCCAAGCAGGTCGTGGGACCGCTTTCGGTGTTTCAAAAGATTGCCCGCCCGCTCGTGTGGCTGACCGGTGCCTGCTCCGACGGCCTGGCCCGCATCCTGCGCATCAAGAGCGCCGACGACCGCCAAAACGTCTCGGAGGAAGAGATCAAGTACATGGTCTCGGAGCAGGACGATCTGCTCGACGAGGAAAAGCGCATGATCCACGAGATCTTCGACCTGGGCGACACCGTTGCCCGCGAGGTCATGGTGCCGCGCGTGGACACCACCATGTGCGAGGACGACGAGACGGTCGCCGACGTGCTGTCCGCCATGCGCCAGACCGGCTTTAGCCGCATCCCCGTCTATCACGAGGATCCCGACAACGTCGCCGGCATCGCGCACATCAAGGACCTGATCCAGCCTTCGCTCGACGGCAAGGGCGACCAGCCCATCGCCGACTTTTTGCGCGACGCCACCTTTGTGCCCGACACCAAGGACATCCTGCCGCTGCTGTCCGAGATGCAGACCTCGCACGACCAGATCGTGGTGGTCGTGGACGAGTACGGCGGCACGGCCGGCATCATCACCATCGAGGACATCGTCGAGGAGATCGTGGGCGAGATCGAGGACGAGTTCGATCCCGACAACAAGTACCTCACGCGCCTTTCGCGCCGCGAGTGGCTTGTCGATGGGCGTTTTTCGTGCGATGACGCGATTGAGCTTGGTTGGCCGCTCGAGGAAAGCGATGATTATGAGACCATCGCCGGCTGGATTTTGGAGCTTTGCGACTCGGTGCCCGACATCGGAGAGGTGTTTGAGGTTGCGGGGTACAAGTTTAAGGTGCAGTCGATGCGTGGCCAGCGCATCTCGCTCATTCGCGTGATCGCTCCGGCCGAAACCGATAAGAAGGATTCCGAGCCCTCGGCAGATGAGCCGGCGGCGTCGGACGCGGGTTCTGCGGACCCGCACGACGGCGACGAGTAGGGCAAGGAAGAGTAGGGGAGAGTTATGGCAGGCCTGTTCAACATCCTTAAGGTCACCGTCAGCGAGGACAAGATCTGCGCGCATGTGCTGGTGAACCCCGGCATGCCGCTCATGACCTCGGAGGATATCGAGGCCACGGCGCGCGTGTATTATCTGGTGCCCGCGATTGCCAAGCACCTGTGCCTGGGCGATTCCGGTCGCGAATTCCAGGACTGCATGGGCCAGACCGAGCTTTGCCATCTGCTGGAGCACGTAACGGTCGAGCTCATGAACGAGACCGGGCTTGCCGGTAGCATTTCGTGCGGCCGCACTCGCGTGAGTGAGCACGACGAGCGCGTCTTTGAGGTCGAGCTTTCGTGTCCCGACGATGCGCTGGCCATCGGCGCGCTGTCTTCGGCGACCTTTATGATGGATTGGGCCTATCTGCATGCCGACCAGCCCGCTCCCGATGTGGACGGTACGGTCGCGGGTTTGCGCAACCTGGTGCTGGGCATGCGCGCCGAGGCCGAGGGTAAGGACCCGCACGAGGCCGTCGCCGCCGCGAACGCCGAGGGTGAGGCCGGGGACGCGACCGAGGGCGAGGCGCCTGCCGAGGCTGCCGTCGAGGCGTCTGCTGAGGAGGCCGCCGAGCCCGAGCCCGCGGAGCCCCAGGGCGTCCCGAGCTTTGACGACGAGCCACAGGAGGTAATCGATACCGAGGGCGCGACCGCCGAAAGCCACGAGGCCCCCGCTGCCGTCTACGGTGGCGCGGCGACGGTTCCGGTTGCTCCCGCGCACGAGGGCAACCTACCGCTCGTTGACGGCGCCGGCGAGGACCCGGCCGCCACGGTGGCCATGCCTGCCATGCCGCAGGAGTAGGCTCACCCGCTTATCACCATCATGTACCTGCGCCTTTACCGTACGCAGATGAGCAAGACGGCAAGCGCTGTGCTGCGGGTATAATGGACAGCATTCAAACGGTGGGCGCCGAGGTGCCCGCAGGAGAGGAATGAACATGGGTAAGACTTTCAACTTTATCTCGGGTGCGCTCTTCGGTGCTGCCGCCGGCGCCATCATCGGCGTCGCCCTGGCTCCGCGCTCGGGCGCCGAGACCCGCGCCATGGCTGCCGATATCGCCAACGACGCTTGGGATAACATGCGCGACACCTACGAGCACGGTGCCGAGGAGGCCCGCGCCGCGGTCAACGATTTTGGCCCGATGGTCGACGCCAAGACCGATGACCTGCGTGCCAAGGTTGACCTTGCCCGCGAGCGCATGGACCAGCTGCGCGAGCAACTCAACGACGCCATCTCGGGCGGTAACGTGACGCCCGCCGCCGATGTCGTGGTCGAGAACGCCGTCGAGGCCGACGCCGAGGCCGCGGAGCCTTCGACCGAGGCATAATGCGCGCCGGGGATTTTGTCGGCGCTAAGATCTATCGCAAGCCTACCGAGGATAAGCGCACCAAAAAAGACGGCACGCCGCGCAGCCCTAAAAAGCTCGGCAAGATTCACTTTCCGGTCTTTACCCCGGGCGGTACGCGCGTGGTGGGCTTTATGGTTCGCCAGTCCGATATCGCGGGCATGATCGAGCGCCCCGACCGATTTGTGGCGCTCGATGCCATTGGCGTCTACGAGGGCGCCATCGCGGTTGACGACGTCAAGGGCACCTACGATACCGCTGCGGCCAAGCGTCTCGACATCAACCTGGACGATTGCATTATCTGGGTTGGCATGGACGTGCGCACGGAGTCGGGCGATGTCGTCGGCTATTGCTCGGATGTGGAGTTCAAGCCGCGTTCGGGCGTCGTGCAGACGTTCTACGTGACCGCCGGCACTGCCTCGAGTGTGCTGGTGGGCGACACGCAGATGCCGCCGACGATGCTGCGCGGCTATGCGGACGGCGCGATGATCGTTTCGGACGAGGTTAAGTCGCTCGGGTATTCGGGCGGCGCCGCCGCAAAGGCTGCCGAGGCAAGCGTCATGGTGGGCGATAAGGTCAAGAAGGGCGCCAAGGTGCTCGATGACAAGGGTTCGGTCGCCGTGGACAAGGGCAGTCGCGCGCTGGGCAAGCAGCTCGGCAAGACGCGCGGTATGTTCAAGGCCTTTAAGGACGAATACCAAAAGGCGAGCGGGGGCTCGTCGAAAGCCAGCAAATAGCGACGTACCAATTGATGGGAGGCAAGCCGGAGACCTGTTGCTCCGGCTTGCTGCGTTTATGGGGGAGGGCACATGCGCCAAAACGGATCATATTCACACGGACGCCCGGGCGCGCGTCCGACGGCGCGCCGCGACCTGGGGCAGCTGCCCAGCGGTCAGCGCAAGCGTCACCGTAAGCCCGGCGCGATGTATCTCAACCATAGCCGCGGCTTTAGCGACCGCAGCGCTCGCATCGGCAACGGCCGCACGCCCCGTCGTCCGTCTCGCCTGCCCTATGCGCTCATCGCCGTGGGCTGCGCGCTCGTGCTGTTTGTCGCCGCCGTTGTGGGCTATGTCAACCGCAGCGTGGATGTCGTCCTCAACGGCCAGGAGACTGCAGTGCGCGTCGGCTCTACGCTGCAAAATCTCATCGACGACCAGGAGCTGACCGATACCTACGACGCCGGGGATCTGCTGGCCGTTGACGACAGCGTGCTGACCCGCCATGGCGGCGAAAAGCTGTCGGTAAAAGTGGACGGCAAGCGCATAAAACAGGGCAAGTGGAAAAGCCGCGAGCTTACGGGCGGTGAGAAGGTGACGGTCAAAGACGGCCGCGACACGTACGAGAAGCACGAGGTCCAGGCGACGGTTATCGAGCCCAAGCTCAAGGTCGAGGGCACGGGTGCCATCGAGTACGTTAAGACGTGGGGTATCCAGGGTCGCTCTGAGGTGTGGGTCGGCGAGCAATCGGGCAAGACGCAGGACCGCGGCGAAGTCGTGCCCGCCACCGATTGCGTGGTCGAGTGCGCGAGCGTGGCGCCAAAGGGCAACGAAAAGTACGTGGCGCTGACGTTTGATGAGGGCCCGAGCGGCGCGACCAAGCAGGTCTTGCAGGTGCTCAAGGAAAAGGGCGTCACCGCGACGTTCTTCCTGTCGGGTGATGCGGCCGAGGCCTCGCCCGCCACGGCCAAGGCGATTGTCGATGCCGGCTGCGAGGTCGGCTCCAACAGCTACCGAGACGAATCGCTCAAGGGCCAGGACCGCGATGCGGTGCGCGAGCAGGTTTCGAAGGGCACCGAGGCGATCAAGTCCGCGACCGGAACGTCGACGATGCTTTTGCGTGCTCCCTACGCAGCCTTTGACGAGCAAAACTGGATTGATGCGATGGACCTGGTGTCTGCCGTGGTCTCGTGGAATATCGATTCGGGCGACTGGCTGCTCAACGGTGCCGACGAGCAGGTCTCGACGGTGCTCGATTCGGTGACGCCGGGCAACATTGTGCTGCTGACCGACAACGATGAATGTGCCGAGCAGACGCTCGAGGCGCTGCCGCAGATTATCGATGGGCTTATTGCCGACGGCTACAAAATCGTGACATTGAGCGATCTGGTCAAGACGGATACATCGCTGAGCAAAAAGCTCACCTCGCTGACGAAGGTCACCATGCCCAAAAACGCCGTGTTCCCCCAGCTCGCCGAAGATGACGACACCACAGACTAGTCATGTAAGAACGTCCCCAATGACTATGTCACGGATGCGTCAGCGTTTGGTATGCCTGCGATGTTTGGAGCATAAATTTGGCGCCACGGCGCGATGCTGATGCTATAGTTACTGCGGATAACAAGGGTCAAGAGAAAGGTTGCAGGTGAAATCCAAACCTCGACCATACAGTCGATGACCCCATGCAGGTGCTTCTTGCGCATGTACGGGGTGTGAGCGCCGAGCGGCGTGCCGCCCGCGCATGCGTATACATATCTAATAGTCCACGGATGGCGCGCCGGCATGGCCGCAGTCCGAAGGGATAATGATGGGGAGCACCAGTGAATTATCTGAGTGAGATGCTCAAACTGCCGGTCTTGGACGTCGATGGCGAAAAGCTCGGCGTTGTGAACGATTTTGGCATTGCTACCGGCGAAGTTTTTCCGCACGTGACGTCGCTCGCGTTCCGCGGACCAGGCAAGACGCCATTTATGATCAGCTGGCGCAAATGGGTCGACCGTATCGACGAGACGGGTGTGCACCTTAAGTCGCCGGCCACCGAAATCCGTTTTTCGTACCTGCAGCCGACCGAACTCTTGCTCGCCCGCGACGTGCTCAACAAGCAGATTGTCGACACGCAGGGCATGAAGGTCGTGCGCGTAAACGACATCAAGTTTTCCATGTCGGGCGAAAATCAACTGCGTCTGCTGGGTGCCGAAGTTGGCGCCCGCGGTCTGCTGCGCGCGATCAGCCCCGCCCTCGAGCATGTCGTCGAGAGCTTTATGAAGCACCTGGGCAAACCGCTCGGCGAGGACATCATCGCCTGGTCCTACATGGACCTGCTCGATCGTTCGACTAAAAACATCCAGCTGTCGGTGTCGCACAAGACGCTTGGCGAGCTGCACCCTGCTGACATTGCCGACATTATCGAGCAGCTCGACCCGCGTCTGCGTGCGCAGGTGTTCGCGCAGCTCGATACCGCCCAGGCCGCCGAGGCCATCTCGGAGTTCGATGACGACGAGCTTATGACCGAGATGCTCGAGGGCCTGTCCGACACCGATGCATCGTCGATGCTGGCCATGATGGACCCGGACGACGCCGCTGACCTGATCGACGAGCTCGATTACGAGAAGGCCGAGAAGCTTCTGCGCCTGATGGGCGTTCAGGAGGAGAAGGCGATTCGTAACCTGCTGGGCTATGAGGACAACACTGCCGGTCGCATCATGACCTCGGAGTTTGTCTCCCTGCCTGCCACGGCGACGGTCGGTGACGCCATCGAGGCGATCCGCAAGCTCGACGAGGACTTCGAGAGCGTCTACTACGTCTATACCGAGGACCCGAGCGGCATGCTCACCGGCGTCCTTTCGTTGCGCACACTCATCGTGGCTGACCGCGACGCCACGCTGGGCCAGCTGGCCTATCGCGATCTGGTTTATGTGTCGCCCGACGATGACCAGGAAGACGTAACGGACGAGATGACCAAGTACGACCTGGTCGCCATCCCCGTTTGCGACGAGAACCGTCATATTTTGGGTATCGTGACCTTTGACGACGCCATGGACGTTATCGCCGAGGAACACCAGGAGGACCTGCAGATCGCAGGCGTCGGCTCGGGCGACAGCGCGTCCGACGACTCGACGAATGTGCTCAGCTGGTTTGTGCATCGCCAGTACTGGGTTGTCGTGTGGGGTATTGCCTCGTGCATCATGGCAACAGTGCTGGGGACGGCGCTGGGCTCCGCGCATCTGGTGGTGTTCCCCATGTGCGCCATGCCGCTCGTGCTGCTGGCAGCCTCGCGTATGGTGTCGTTCGTCAAGAACTACTTCCTGGAGTACGACGGCCATGACGATGAGCCCAAGCCGTATCTGGGGTTCTTCTTCCAGAGCACGGGCATGGGCCTGATTCTGTCGCTCGTGACCTACCTGTGCGCCCAGCTGGTGCGCACCGCCGCGTTCCTCGACGCGCCTATGTTTGAGGAGCAGCTCTTTACCGGCTGCTTTAACATCGCGGCCATCGTTTGTCTGATTGGCAACATGAGCGCCGTGATTTACCTGATGGTGCTGTTCTGGCGTGACGAGCACGACCTCAATACGTCGGGTACCGCCATGAACGTCATTGCCGTCATGATTTCGTGCGTGGTGTACTGCATCGCCGCGGTGCTGCTTGCCATGTCGGTCATGGGTTAGGTGGTCGCGTGCAAAACACGAAGCAAAAGGCGAGCACCAAGCAAAAGCTGACCATCGCGGCCATCTTTGGCGCCATGGGCCCTGGCCTTCTGGCGGCGCTTTCGGGCAACGACGCTGGTGGCATCGCCACGTATTCCAGCGCCGGTGCCAGCTATGGCTACAAGATGCTGTGGATGCTTCCCGTCATGACCGTGCTGCTTATCGTGACGCAGGAGACCGCGGCGCGTTGTGGCTGCGTCACAGGCAAGGGCCTGGCCTCGCTCATCCGCGAGCGCTTTGGCGTGCGCAGGAGCGTGTTGGCCATGGCGGCGCTGCTGATCGCCAATACAGCCGTGACCATTTCGGAGTTTGCGGGTATCGCGAGCGGCCTTGCCCTCTTTGGCGTGCCGGCGAGCATCTCGGTGCCGCTTGTGGCGCTGCTGGTTTGGATGCTTACCATGTCGGGCAGTTTCCAGCGCATCGAGAAGATTCTGCTGCTGGTGAGCTGCGTGTTCGTGACCTACATTGTCGCTGCATTTATGGCTGGTCCCAGCTGGGGCGAGGTGGCAGTCGACCTGGTTGTGCCCAACATCCAAAATGACCCCAGCTACGTGTCGCTTGTGGTCGCAACGATCGGTACCACCATCGCGCCGTGGATGATCTTCTTGGCGCAGAACAACGTGGTCGATAAGAATGCGGGTGAGGACGATATCGTGCTGCAGCGCATTGATACCGTGAGCGGCTCGATCGCCGCCGATGTCATTGCCGGCTTTATTATCATAACGACCGGTACGGTACTGTTCCCCGCGGGCATTCAGATCAGCGATGCTGCCGACGCCGCCCGCGCATTGGAGCCCATCGCGGGCCAGTGGTCCACGGTGCTGTTTGCCTCGGGCCTGGTCGCGGCGAGCTTCTTGGCCGCCTGCGTGCTGCCGGGTGTTACGTCGAGTGCTATCTGCGAGGCATTTGGCTGGGAGCGCGGTGCCGATCGCAGCTGGGACGAGGCCCCGGTCTACCGCGGCATCATTACGGCCATCATTGGCATCTCTGCCGTGCTGGTGCTCATGCCCGGCGTCGACCTGTTCCAGATTATGATGACCTCGCAGGTCATCAACGGCGTGCTTTTGCCTGTGGTCCTGGTGTTCCAGGTGCTTATTGCCGCCGATCGACACATTATGGGCGCCAACCGCAACGGCCGCGTGTGGAATGTGCTCACGTGGGCGACTATCGGTGTGATTACGGTGCTGACGGTCGTCATGTTTGTTCTGCAAGCGATGGGCTACAGCGCGTAGCGATTCTTTTGGACTCTAAACAGGTCGCCGCCATGGGCTGCGGCCTGTTTTTTGCCCACGGCCTCTCGGAGTCGGCTCGAAAAGAGCGATTTTGGGTTGTTTGCTGCGGGTAGAAGCAGATTTGGCTGCGCGTTACTTGTCGGTGCCTAGCTTGTGTGGTTTGTAGGCGAGGGCGCTGACGAGTGCATCGGCAGCGGATTTGACAGCCGCCGGCTGCGGATCGTTAACGTGATCCTCGGGATGCACGGGCAGGTCCTTCTTGACGGCATCGTGGATGAGCTTAAGGTACTCGGTCACGCCCGCGTTCGAGAGGTGCGTGCCATCGCCATCGAACAGATCATTGCGGTTGGCACTATATCCGTACCAGTCGATAACGCGTACATTCTTGTAGCGCGTGGCGGCGTTGGCGATGGCCTGGTTCGTGGACCCGACCCACGGCTGCGGGCTACGCGTGTTTACAAATACGACAATACGCTGCTCGCCGGCGTCGGCCATGATCGCATCGACCTGGGCGTCCGTTACCAAACCGTTGGTGCCCAGGGCAAAGACCACGATCTTGCCGGCAAGGTTCTGCTGGATATAGCCCTCAAATGTCGCGCGGCCCGCATCAAACTGGCGGCCCTTTTCGGCATCGATATGGCTGTGCGGGAACACACCGTCAAAGGAATCAACGACGCGCAGCGACACGGAGTCACCGATCATCAACAGGTCGTAGGAGCCATCGGGGAAGCCGTCGTTGTCCTTGTCGGTGTCGTCGGCCGCCTGCTGGTCGGTGGGCGCGGTGTTTTTGGCTTCCTTGTTTAGGATTTCGGCGCCCTCGCCGCTCAGCGCGGATGTGTCGGGCACAAAGACCAGGCCGCCCAGCGCCACGACAAGCACGACGCCGCAAACGGCGCACACGGGAATATGCGCGCGCACCCAGCCGGTGGGCGTGGTGGTGCCATCGCGGAATTCGGCGACGGTGCGGCCGAAGGCGCCCTTCCTAAACGGCGTTTCGATAAAGCGATAGGAGCACTCGGCGGCGGCGACCACCACAAGTACCTGCAAGATGTACTGCCACCAGGGCGTATCGCTGATGTTGGCGACCGGGTTCATGAGGAGCAGCAGCGGATAGTGCCACAGGTAGATGCTGTAGGAGCGCTTGCCAATCCATACAAGCGGCTCGGCGGCCAAAGCCCGTGCGACCATGCCCTGGGGCTGCACACATGCCGCAATAACCATGAGCGTGAGGATAGAGCACAGCAGCGTGCCTCCGCGATATTGGAAGGCGGTGTAGCCGTTGGTGAGCGCGACCATGGCGGCAAGACCGACAAGACCCACGACGCCCAACACATCGATGGATGCGGGCGAGGACCAAAAGCGCACGAGGGCGCTCGGCTGTGCCGGAGCGGTCTCGGCTGATTCGTCGGCCTTCTCGCCAGGCTTGCCCTCGGCGTTCTTGCCGTGCTTGGCGGCGCCAGCCAGGCGATTGAGCCCCAAACGATGAGCGAGGCGCACCGGCGCCAGATCGCGATCGGGGATAAAGGCCATCCAGGCACCCAGCAGCAGCGAGAACACGCGGGTGTCGGTGCCGTAGTACACGCGGCTGGGGTCGGCGGCAGGGTTGTAAAGCACCATCATGGCGAGGGCAGATACCGCGGCAAGGCCCAGAACCACGCGGCGTGTGTTGGGCTTGCTCACATGCATGGATACCATGGCAAACAGCAGTGGCGGCCAAATCAGGTAGAACTGTTCCTCGATGGCAAGCGACCAAAAGTGCGTGAGCGGCGAGGGGTCGCCCAGAGCATTGAAGTACGAGACGTTTTGGGCAATCTGCCACCAGTTGTTGAAGAACAACAGCGACGGCAGGATGTCGGGGCGCATCTTGGTGAGCATCACGTGGTTAAAGACGGTGCACAGCGCGCAGGTCACGAACACTACCGTTACCACGGCAGGGACCAGGCGACGGATGCGGCGAATCCAGAAGCTCTTAAGGTCGATGCGGCCGGTCTTAGCGACTTCGTTGATGAGCAGACGCGTGATCAGATAGCCCGAAAGCACAAAGAAGATCGTGACGCCGAGCAGGCCGCCCTGTGCCCATGTGAGGTTGAGGTGATAGAGCACCACCGCGACGACGGCAAGCGTGCGCAGGCCGTCGAGGGCGGGGATATAGCGAGATTTGGGGCGCGTGGGCGCCTGTTCTTTTGCGGCGCTGTTGGTGCGGGCACCCTTGTTGGCGGGCGCGCGATGGGGGCCTGCAGCGCGGCACGGTTCGGTGGCTTGTCGGTTAGCGCGCGAACGTTCGTGCGGCGCTTGTTGATCGCTCGCGTGGCGTGAGCTGCGCGAACTCGATCGCGGGAATTGTTCCATAAAACTTCATCCAATAACGAGAATAATCAGCACGCCTTCATTGTAGCCGCCTGCTCCTGTGAATGCTTGCTGCCGGCGCAAGCTCAAGCGCGCGTCCACATCAAAGTGAACTAAAGTTATAGAGGTGCGAGAGCGCATGATTGACGGCCAACAGCGGGTGCAGAGCTCGCGGACGAGGAGGTTTCCATGGCAGATTGCGGCATCGTTGCGGTGTTCGGCAGCATGAACATGGACCTTTCGGTGGCGTGCGAGCGCATGCCGCGTGCGGGCGAGACCGTCGGCGGCAGCGGGTTTATCACTAATGCCGGCGGCAAAGGCGCCAACCAGGCCGTAGCTGCCGTGCGCATGGGCGCGTGCACGCACATGATCGGCGCGGTCGGCTGCGACGCATTTGGCACGTCGCTCGTGGCGGGGCTCCAAGACGCCGGCGTGGACTGTGGCCTTATAGCGCGTCGCGATGATGTGGAGACGGGAACGGCGACCATCATTCGCTGCGAGGGTGACAACCGCATCGTGCTGTCGCCGGGTGCCAACCATGCGCTCGCGGGCGAGGATGTTGCCCGCGCGCTGAGGCGTCTGGTAGCCGATGAGCTCGACGGAGACGCCAGCGATATTGCCCCGGCTGCCGGAAGCGTCTTTATCGCCCAGGGCGAATGTGACCTTGCGGCGACGGCCGAGGCGCTTGTTTGCGCTCACGAGCTCGGGTTCTATACGGTCTTTAATCCGGCGCCTGCCTGCGAGTTGCCTGCGGAGGCCTGGCCTGCGGTCGACCTGGTCTGTCCCAACGAGACTGAGTGCCAGGTGCTGACGGGCATCTTGCCCGCGGATGATGCGAGCTGCGTCGCGGCGCTCAATGCCCTGCTCGCCAAGGGTGCCGGAGCTGCGGTCATCACGTTGGGCGGCGCCGGGTCGGTTACGCTCGGCGATGACGGCGA
>OGPU01001199.1_pt1 | contig 23625 bp, 26 predicted proteins | sample 1552991 | NCBI WGS metagenome assembly OGPU01 (sample SAMEA2580296, study PRJEB22360) | human gut metagenome | biome: human gut; feature: human-associated habitat; material: faeces | place: Denmark | collected 2008/2010 | reverse complement strand
ACTTCCCCGAGCTGGGTATGGAGGCCGTCCGCAAGATCTACGTCGAGGATTTCCCGGCGTTCATCATCGTCGATGACAAAGGCAACGATTTTTTCGCTGAGTGGGCTCATTGATAACAAGAGACTATCCAACGGTTTGTTGTAGTTAACCTCCTTTTGAGGGTCATTCTGCCGATTGGCGGAGCTTCGTTTCTGATCGATAACAGGGATCAGGAAATGAAGCTCCGCCAATCTTTCTTTTTTCAAAAGACAGCTCAAGTTTGAAAAGTCGCTTATCGATATTCCAGGGCATAGAAACCATCCATTTATTTTTCACACTTATTTCCGGTTTGTGAAATAAAGACAAAAATTTTTGCACACCTTGACGTCATTTGTGTAAATATCTCATTTATTGATAAATAAGCTATGTTGTTTCATTTTATTGTCGTTATTTTGTGGTCGCACACAAAACACGACAATAAATTAATAGCTATGCAAGCAACATTATCCTATGCCTGCGGAATATCAGATATTCCGTTGAAAGGAGAGACAATCGGTCAGAATCTGCGACAAATAGCAGCAAAATTTCCGGAACGGACTGCTTTGATTTCCGAGTATCAACAATACCGGGCCAATTACAGTGAATTTCTGGAACAAGTCGAACAGGTAGCCAAGGCCTTGATGGCCCACGGGATTCGCCGGGGCGACCGGGTAGGCATCTGGTCACCGAACCGCTACGAATGGGTATTGGTACAATATGCCACAGCCTTGATGGGGGCTATTATGGTAAACATCAATCCGGGATACAAACTTTCGGGTTTGCGTTATGCCCTGGAACAAAGCCGGATCGATCTTTTGATCGCTTCCTCCCACTTCCGGAAAACCGATTATATCAAAATGCTGGACGAGCTCCGTCCGGATTGTCTTTATCCCAAACAAACCGTCATCATCGACCGCGACTGGGCAACTTTTTTATCGAGCGCTTCTCAGGTGAGCGATGCCCGACTGGCCGAACGGGAAGCCTCCCTGCAATTCGACGATCCTGTCAATATCCAGTATACTTCGGGTACAACCGGTTATCCCAAAGGAGCGACTCTCTCCCATCACAATATCCTGAATAACGGATTTTTCATCGGGGAACGCTTGAAATACACGGAAAAAGATATCGTATGTCTGCCGGTTCCTTTTTACCATTGTTTCGGTATGGTATTGGGCAATATGGCTATCGTCACTCACGGGGCCTGTATCGTTATCCCCGGAGAATTTTTCGATCCGGAACAGGTGTTACAGACTGTCGAAAATGAAAGGTGTACCTCCTTATACGGTGTCCCGACCATGTTTATTGCAGAACTGGATCTGCCCGATTTCGCCAAATACAATTTAAAATCTCTCCGAACAGGTATCATGGCAGGTGCACCTTGTCCGATCGATACCATGCGCAAGGTACAATCCCTGATGAATATGACAGAAATTTGTGTTTGTTACGGCATGACAGAGACCTCTCCGGTTTCTACCGAAAGCTGTACGGACGATCCGCTGGAACTGAGGGTAACGACGGTAGGTACCGTCCACCCCCACGTAGAGATTAAAATCATAGATCCGGAAAGCGGCGCAATCGTCCCCCGGGGTACAGCCGGGGAACTCTGCACCCGGGGATATTCGGTGATGTTAGGCTACTGGGATAATCCCGAAGACACCAAAGCCATCATCGACGAAACCCGCTGGCTTCATTCCGGTGATATCGCCGTCATGGATGAAAACGGCTATGTGAGTATAGTCGGACGTATCAAAGACCTGATCATCCGGGGTGGAGAAAATATCTCTCCCAAAGAGATCGAAGATTTTCTGATCGTCCACGAAGGGGTCTCCGACGTACAGGTCATCGGTGTATACAGTGAAAAATACGGAGAAGAAGTGATGGCCTGGATCTTCTCCGTCCCAAACGTTAAACTCTGTTCACGCTGTTCCTTTTCTATGTATCTCTGTATACCTGGAAAAGGAACGGCCCCTATCAGTACTTATCCGACTCACAGCAACCGTCAGAGGCAGCACACCGGCCACGGTATACCAACACTACCGAACAAAGCTCTGGCCAAAGCTTAAACTATCTTTACATTTCTACGTACAACAGACATTCGAACTGCTTTAGAAAACAAGATCTATGAAAGGTGTACTTCTCGCATTATCCACTGTTATCGTCTGGGCCATTCTAAATGTAGTCAACCGGTTTTGTGTTTTGCAATACGATGTCAATATTATGGTATTCACCTCTTTTATGATTTTCGCCACCGGTGTCACTTTAATGATCATCCGCAAACAGGTCATACCCCAAAACTGGAAAAGCGGAGTAAAATACTCCTGGCTGTACACCATTATGCAGATCATCCGCAGTTTCACGATGATCTCTACCTTCCTTTATATCACTTCGACAGAGACCAGTCTTCTGTTCAACATAGAGATTATAATCACTTACATTCTGGCCTATGCCATTTTTCGAAGAATACCTTATAAAGGGGATTTCCTGGGCAACATAAAAAAATCTCACAACTACGTCAACATAGTGTGAGATTTATATTATTTATTTTTTCCCTTCCAGTACACATGCGTGTGATTGTCTCCATCCTGGTGTTGCTGTCGGCGACAGCCAGTTGCATCCGCTCGATCGTCGTGGAGGAAACCACCATCTGGAATCCGGATACCAGCGTCCGGCAAAAATGCGGTATTTCAGGATATACGATGTTTTACGGAGGCCTGTCCCTGATCGTCTTTTTCTTTGCCATAGCTCTCCTGAAATTTTTTCTCGGGGATCGGCTCCCTCCTTTTTTGAGTTTTCTAACGCTCCTCCCCGACCTGCCCGAAATGATCCATCCGGAAACAATTATCAGCGCCTGTCTGGCCGGTTTATTCATCAATGCATCCACTACTTACCTCTATTATGCAACTTTAAAATTTTCCACCTCAGAAACCTTTATGGCTGTACGTGCTTTTCAACCTGTGCTCACTTATTTACTGGAAGTGATCACAGCCCTCTATTATGCTGCCATGCGTCCACAGCTGGACACCCAGGATTATATTTACGGAGGAATCATCATCTTAGGTTCCTTACTGATTCTGATCATTCCTTCCAAAGGCAGTTACACCCATCAATCCAAAGACTTTATCACCGATTAAGCTTATCCCTCACCGGTTTCTTTCCATACGACATCAATACCGGCATAAGGAATACCAGGGCGATGACAGAAAACAGTAAACCGCCGATCCAATGGTTAGGAGTAGCCGAATGAGGAATTTCCCTGCACATATCCCTGCCAGCCAAAGCCAGACGCTTCCGCCCCAAAGGAGAGAGCCTGCGAGTGCAAGTGCCACCCAAATTGATATTTTGTATCTCAGTTTCATCTTATCTGATTTTTTTTTGATTTTATGCGGATTCCAGAGGTGAGGAAGTTGAGTTTCCATTTTCTTTTTCCCTGCTTCTCGCATATCCGACATTTTTTTTATGCGTCTTTCCGTCGGGTCGGTCGTTTTCGTTTCAGTGGCGTAAAAAGGTAGGGCTTAGGACAAACAAGGTTTTATGGCGAGAATACTACCTGCAATGAAATGGAAGTGTGGAGATTGTCGTCTAAACGGCTTGCCGCCCCGACCTTTTTTGTCCGTGAAAGCCCGGAACTACCTTTGCCGCTGACAACGAACAACCGATCCCGACATAATACACGGGCATAAGTGGAGGATGTGCAGACGGAGAAGCGGGGCGAAAACAAAAAACGTAGTCTTCGGGGACTGCATTTATCATAGAAACAGAATACACGGAAAACAAAAAGCCGCCCCAACGGACGGCTCTATGAAAATAATTTGGAGAAAAATCTTTTTTCTCACGATATACCCTTATCTTTGCAACAGGTTATTCGAGTTATGCAAAGCGTTGTATATCATTGCAGAAGATAGGTCGCCAAATCATTACCTACTGCATTTCATAACTCATTAGGCTATTGAATGCCAATTACTTGAACCTAAATGATAGTTTTCTCCAAAAAACAAAAAAGAAGGTTGCGAATGGGTTGCAAATTTTCATGATTTTTGTAATTTTTTTGCCGATTCCTTTGTTTATTCCTTCATTTTTTATATCTGTAAAACAACAACACAATCATAACAGCCAATACCCTGAAAAACGCTCTTCTCTTTACCCGTTCCCAGATCAACTCGTTTCCATATCCTCCGGCAAAACGATGAACCTACAAATCGTTGACAGCAAGAAGACGGAAGCCGTCAATCTGGTGGATAAGGTGTTTGCTTAGTAAAGCATTTTGAGAATCAGGCTATTTTTAAAAATATTAAAATTGAGATTCACTTTTATCATACAAAGATTTTGAGATTTATGTCATTTTACAAAGAAAACATTTTGAGATATATGCAGATTTCGTTATCTTTGTTCTATATTGATAACTGTGCAGATATATGATATTCAAAAGGAAAATATATAATGAGCTTCTGCAATGGAAGCGGACGGATGAAGGCAGGACTGCCGTATTGATACAGGGTGCGAGACGTGTCGGGAAATCCACCATTGCTGAAGAGTTTGCAACTAACGAATACGAAACTCATATACTGGTAGATTTTGCCGCATGTTCGACAGAAATCCGGGATTTGTTCAATGACGTGTCCGACCTTAACCGAATTTTCATGCGCCTGCAACTGGAATACGGTGTCGAGTTGAAGGAACGGAAGTCTGTCATCATCTTTGATGAAGTCCAGCTTGCACCCAAAGCGAGGCAGGCGATCAAGTATCTTGTGAAAGACGGAAGGTATGATTACATAGAGACCGGCTCGTTGATTTCAATTCGCAAGAATGTCAAGGACATCCTGATCCCAAGCGAGGAGGTCAAACTCCACATGTTTCCCATGGATTATGAGGAGTTCAGGTGGGCACTAGGAGATACGACCACCATCAGACTGCTCCAAGGCTGTTTTCACGACAAAACATCCTTGGGAGATGCTACGAACCGCAAACTGATGCGTGATTTCCGGTTGTATATGCTTGTCGGTGGCATGCCACAGGCCGTGGTAGTTTATCTTGAAACCAACAATCTGGAAAAAGTAGACAGTGTGAAGCGTTCCATAATAACCTTGTATGAGGATGACTTCAACAAAATCGACCCGACGGGAAACGCTTCCAAGATATTCCGCCAGATTCCGGCCCAGTTAACGGGCAATGCCAACAGGTATTTGGCATGGAGCGCAACGGATGGCACGCGTAATTCCGCACTGGCAGAGATACTTTCCGAAGTCAGGGAATCGATGGTGGTCAACATGGCTTACCATGCCAATGACCCGAGTGTGGGAATGGCATTGCACCAAGACCCCAACAAATACAAGATGTTTGCAGGCGATACGGGGCTGTTCGTCACTCTCGCATTCTGGGACAGCAAGTTTACCGACAACACAATATACCATAAGCTGCTTGCTGACAAGTTGAGCACAGACCTCGGGTATGTCTATGAGAATGTTGTCGCACAGATGCTGAAGGCTTCCGGGCACGAATTGTACTATTATACTTTTCCCACCGGCAGCGGCAAGCATAACTATGAGGTGGACTTTCTGATTGCGGATGGTGACAAGGTAAGCCCCGTCGAAGTCAAGTCATCCGGTTATAAGGCGCATACATCGCTGGATGCCTTTTGCGGCAAGTTCTCTTCCCGGATAAGGAACAAATATCTGGTTTACACGAAAGATATGCGCAAGGACGGCGATGTCTTGTATCTTCCCGTATATATGACAATGTTTCTATGATTATGGACGGTATGCTATCGAATATCTCCCAACGGTTGCACGAAGTGAACACACTTCTTGCCACTTACGGACAAGGTGTCTTGTCTTTTGAACAGGTCTTGCCGCCGTCCCTGTTCTATCAGGATTTCAACGACACGAACCTTCTTGTCAAGGAGGCTGCCTGTCTGGTAAAGGAGAACCCTGGACAACTTCTGGACTTTTCCTCTTCCCTTCTTTCGGAAACGAACAAATTCCTCTCACTCGACAGGACACCGTTGCAGGTGGCGGACTTTGAAACCCTTTTCAGGGAACACCTCAAACCGCTTGAACTCCGGTACGAGGAAGCGAAAGCAAGCGCCACAAAACTATGGAGCGAATATTCGGCGATGAGCAGCCGATTGGATTTTCTGCCTCTGGGTAGCAGTTGAACTTGCGGTTGTACATCGTTGTAAGCCGTTCCTTGAACTGCGGCGACTGCTCTTCCAGCCATTCGGAGAACCCGTTTCGTATCTCGTCAATCTTGGCGTTGGCGAGCTGTATGCCCTCGCTGTCGCGTACCTTGATGTCGTTGCCATGCTCGTCCTTACCGATGAACTTCATCATATCCGGGCAGGTGTTGTGCAGGGCGTGTTTCAGCAGGTGCATCCCGTCATAGTTCCGGTAATAGCCCTTCACTAAAAACTCGTCCGTGATTTTCATGGTGCGGCAGCCGCACGCCACCGAGAATTCGTCCAGACTTGCGGAGTAGGCTATCTTGACCTCCGTGTCGAAAAGGCGGCTCATGTAGGCGGCGTACACGCCCGTGGGAATCCAGCGTTCCCCGAAGTTGAAGTCGAGGTCCTCGAACGGGATTTTCTCCGGCTCGGCTTCTTTCAGAGCCTCCAACGACTGCCTTACTTCCGGCAACCGCTCACTTTCGGGGTTGCCGTCGATCCATGCCTCGATGCGTTCCGCCTTCTCTATCACGTTCCCCGCGATGAACCTGTCCTTTATCTCGTAGCCGGTCACGAGCGGATTGTAGAAGATGCGCCCCTTGAGGGCACCAAGCAGTTCCTCCTCCGAAAACAAAGGGACGGGGGTAATGTTTCATACATAACACCAGAAAATTGCTCAAAATGAATAAATCACAATACAAGGATTGCTATCTTCCTGTATGCCGGAAAATTCTTCTCTCATCCGTTGTATCTGTTTGGGATACTTCTCTTCAAAATTGACATATTCATTTCCTCCTTTCAAATACGTACACATATCCGAGGCACTGACAGAGGTTATTATATAATCCGAAGTGATGTCAATCATACGCCCAAAGGAAATAAAATACTTTCCGGTATAAGCCGTTAGTTCACAAACCTGAGACTCCCGATTGTTCTTATTATACAGGCACAAGCGATTCTGACCGGCTGCCAGCACCCAATAAATATAGAAATCCGGAGTTTCCTGGAATTTCTCTATGGTTGTAATATAATCCGGATTGCGTGTATATTCTTTGTACTCATCATATGAAAGTTGTTCCGCTGGCAAATGAAATTTTCCAAAACGTACCGTATGGTCAACACACATATCCTTCCCCTGGCAACGATAAATGTTAAAGTCTGTAGGTGCTATATAATACAACGAATCCTGGTATGTGGAAAGCGAATGGATACTGGCCATTTTACTTTCCCAGCGGGAGTCTATTTTCATATACTGACTTTCGATTTCGTACCGGGAATTCATTGCCCACAAATTGTATGGTTGGTTTTTATCTTGCGAATAGTTGCCCATATATCCGATGTAGCCGTTTTCCAATGAGACCATTTTAACAAATGCTTTCGGAAGACGGATAGTCTTTACCAAGCGGTATTCGTCCACATCAAACACCAATAGCTTTTCGTCTATTCTTGACAATAAATTCAAGGTCCGGTTCCGGGAATCGATAAACATATCGGATAATTGCAAATATTCTTCTGCCCCGCGTCCTTTCCTGCTTATTTTATGCAACAATTTACCCTGTAAGTTAAAAATATAAACCGCTTGCTCAGGAGAAAAGGTGGCGACATACAGACGGGTTTCGTAAAAGATGACCTTATCAATCTCTCCTATCAGAACCGAGTCGTTTGTTTCCAAAGGAACAATAGTACAATCTTTTAACAAACCCATTGTATGAACATCCTTCATCTCTTGAGTGAAATCGAAATGGATGCAACGAGACACTCCAGATGGTTTAGTCCGACAACCGGATAACAAAATGATAATGGCAATCATTACCATACAACTTAACTTTTCCATGATGAAAACAACATTATTTCTGTTTCTTATCCTGTCTTCCCCCCTTTTTATGGTTAAACAAACCCAATAAATATAGACATCTATTTATATCGTATATCCCTTTTCATTATTCGATTTATATACTTAACAAATATTATTCTATATTTCTGAAAAGAAGACAGCCAAAAGTCCGAAAAGGGTTGTTCGGGAAATGATTTTTACAAATAACGTTATTCTTATATAAAATCAACCCATTGATGAAATTAATAATTATATTCAAAATAGATATACCATTGATAGTTAACGACTTAAATATAATCAAAAAACAATTCTCAATTTGCATCCAAGCGAATACGGCGGTAAATTGTTTCGTGGGAAATATTCATATCATTGAATTCTGTCAATACATCTACCCTATTTTCATTAACCGAATCGCCTCTACGATACCCTCGTAATCGTCGGGATGAAACCAACGGATATCGTCATCGCGCCGGAACCAGGACAATTGTTTGCGGGCATACCGCCGGGAGTTGCGCTTGATCAGGCGGACGGCTTCGGCATAATCGGTCTTTCCCTCGAAATAATCGAACAGTTCTTTATAACCTACGGTATTCAAGGCATTCAAATGACGCAAAGGCCACAACCGCCGGGCTTCATCTTCCAGTCCTTCCTCCAGCATCAGGTCTACCCGCCGGTCGATCCGGGCATACAACTCTTCTCTTTCGCGGTTCAAGCCGATACGGACAATACGGAATCCCCGGTCTTTGGGGGTGTTTTTCCGTAGCGAAGAGTAGGGCACACCGGCCATGCGACACACTTCGACAGCATGGAGCACCCGTTTTCCGTTGTTCAGATCGACCTGTCCGTAAAATACAGGATCCAATTCTTTCAGCATCTGCCGGATACTTTCCAAACCTTCCCGTTCATATACCTCCATCAGCCCGGTTCTCAATTCAGGAGAAATGGTCGGAATATCGTCTATACCTTTACATACGGCATCGATATACAGCATCGATCCACCGGTCATCAGGACCACTTCCTTCTCCTGAAATAATTCCCGGATCCGCTCCAAAGCCTGCACTTCGAATTGCCACGAATTATAATAATCGTGCACCGAGATCATTTGGATAAAATGATGCCGGACAGCAGCCAATTGACCGGATGAAGGCACTGCGGTCCCTATCCGCATTTCTTTGTAGATCTGCCGGGAATCACAAGAAATGATTTCCGTACCGAACGCTTTGGCGATACCGATACTGAGATCCGTCTTTCCCACTCCCGTCGGTCCCAATAAAACAAGTAGTGTTTTCATCCTGACTGATTTTCATGACAAAGGTTACAAGTGTCCGCATTCATTTTTGTGACCCTTGTAACCTTTGCAACCAAGTAACTGAAAAAAAACTATAGTTTATCTATATAATCGTCCAGACTTTCATAGCGGTCGTCATACCCATCGTCGTCGCCATAACTATCGTCCCTATAATCGTCGTCTTCATCACCGAAGCGAAAATCTTCGTCATCGTCGTCTCCTCCCCTTCTGCGGCGTCCGCTACCACCGAATTCCTCCATAAAACTATCGTCATATTCGTCGTCGTCTTTATCGAAAGCCCAATCTTCATTGGCATCGTATTCCGTCTGATGGGGCAATTCTCCTTCGCAATAGACACACAAGGGCAAAACATCGGCAGAATCCCCGATATATTCCCCGGCATATTCGACTTTCAGATACTGATTGGCAAAGAAATCATATACATATTCCAATTCGATGCAACTGGCATTCACCACTTCACGAATGGTCGTAACATCCATCACCAGCGTATTATTATCTTCTTCATCGTCGGCCGACATTTCCATCAGAGCAATTTCTTTTCCCCGGTTTCCCATTTTATCCAAAGTGAAAAAAGAGGCCATCTGTGAACCGTCGAAGTTCAATGTTTCCACCAATTTATCGTGCAACTGCTGAAAAGTCTGCTCACCGTTAATAGCTATTTCACACCTAAAATCATTACTGTCTGGTTTACTGATCTCAAATCTGTAGTCCATATTATTAAGTTTTTATAATCCAAAACTAGCAATACCTATGCCGGCAACAATTCCCATTAATACTAAAAGTAATACCACGACCACAACCCCCGCAATGCAGATGGAAATAATCCCGCACACCCGGCCTGCATTCACATTCTTGAATGAAGACTCGGTATATTCATCCGGCGACTGCAAATACAGTTTCCGTTGTCCCCCGGCCAAGACTACGGCAATGATCCCCAATATCAAACCGAAGAACCCGTAACACCAACAAAATATCAGGGACAGAATTCCCAAAACCAATACGACCGTCGCATTGGGCAGGTCCTTTTTCGCTCCATTCATTATTTCCATAATACACTGATTATTAAATTTATATTCTGTTTCCTGTTTTTACCTTCCCTCCTCATTTCTTCTTCGGTTTATCGCCTGGTTCATTAAAGCAAATATGAAATTAAAATTATTATCAAACAAACAAAAACGACATTTTTTAACAACCCGGCCAACATTTTTTTCATATCGGTTCCTCAGGAATAAATTCGAGCTTAGGATACGACGACAGGCCGATAAGGTTACAGGAACAAGCATACAAATCAAATCACCTGCCCCATTCTTATAAACCGGAATACATAAACGAGGAGAATCGTAGCGACACAACAAAATCCGGTTCCTTTCAAAAAACCGGCAGAGATCTTTCTGATCCCACAACAACGTCCGATCAGAAACAGGCCGAATGCGAAAAGGGGAACTATTCCCGGCCAGCTAACGACCGCTGCCTGTATATTTCCTTTTAACAGGAGTAACAGCGCAGTCTGAAATCCGCAACCGGGACATTGGATCCCCCAAATCTCCCTGAAAAAACAGGGCAACTGATGTGCCTCCAGCCATTCGATCATGCCGTTATACGCTTAATTTCCCCGGATTACCCCTTCGAGAATATCCATCGCTTCTTTCACCAGATTGAGGTTGGCCTGAGTCCCCATATGTCCGATACGGAAAACTTCTCCTGCCAGACATCCGTAGTTTCCGCCGACCACCAGGCCTTCGGCCCGCAAACGTGTATCCAGATTCTTCCAGGATATTTTCTGCGGAACGTAGACTGCCGTCACTGTAGGAGAAGGTACAGCATCCATTGCCGGATATAATTTCAATCCCATTTTAACGATCCGCTCCCTGCAATATCCGGCCACTTTCTGATGACGTGCGATCACTTTGCCCAATCCTTCTTCCAGAATCAGTTCGCAAGCCTTATTCAACTGTGCAGTTCCTTGCCAATAAGGAGTATAAGGGAAATAAGCATTTTTTACCGCTGTACGGAAAGGTAAGAGGGCATCGTACCCCACATATCCCACTTCTTCGATTATTTCCCACGCCCGGTCGCTCACCGACAAAAAAGACATCGAAGCCGGTGCAGACAAACATTTCTGCGAAGCCCCCAGACAGAGGTCGATATGCCATTCATCGGTTTTGACTACGCTGCCCCCTAATCCGGAAACCGCATCTACATATAATAAAGGTACGGCATATTTTTCTTTTAAGGCCCCGATTTCAGCCACGGGATTCATCGTCCCGCTCGGCGTCTCGTTTTGTACCATCGTAATCATTTTCGGCTGGAATTCCCGGATAGCCTTTTCAATCAGATCAAAATCGGTAAAGGTCTCGTCGAATCCGAATCCGACCGTCCTTACCTCACAACCGATAGCCTCCGCCATTCCCCCCATACCGTAACCGAAAAGCCCGGTCGACAACACCAACACTTTATCCCCCGGCAACAAACAACTCTTCAAAGCACTCCAAAGCGCCAACATCCCTTCACCGGTTTGTATAACGACACTATTTTTCGTCTGCATAATTTTACGCAGCGATTTTTCAGTGGCCTTATACAGATCGATATACTCTTTTTCCAGGTCGGCAGAACCGAAATTCTCCTGCCCTGCCTCCAAAACTTCCCGGGATACAGAAACAGGTCCCGGCACCATAGGAATTCGATATATTTTCATCGTTTAAAGTATTTAGTAACTAAAGTAAAAACATACAAAAATATTCTTTTCACCTGAAATAACGCTAAAATAAAAAGAATGATTCAAAATTATCCATATTTCATGATTTTTTCTAATTTCGCATCATATGCAGTAACCCGAAAACGACATAGTAAAATTGAAAAAAGGAAACAAAGGTTTTCTGGCACAGTTTTTCGTTTTTAGTTGATAAATAGTATATATTTGTAGCTTGAAAAGTTATAGTCAAAAATGTTAAAAACGGAACAGGTAGTAAATAAAATTATTGAAGCGCTGGAAGATAATAAAGCGCACCGGATTGTAAAAATCGATTTAAGAAAAATAGAAAACTGTTTTTGTAGTTTTTTCGTAATATGTCATGGAACTTCCGGCACGCATATTGCAGGGTTAACCGATGCTGTTGAAGAAAAAGTGAGAGAAGATCTGGATGAAAGGCCTTTTCATATCGAAGGATTGAATGCAGCACAATGGGTAGTCGTCGATTATGGGGATATTGTCGTACACATTTTTGAAAAAGAATTGCGCGACTATTATCAATTGGAAGATTTCTGGGCAGATGCACAGATCACCGAAATAGCCGGAGAGCCGGAAATGCTCACTTATTCCGGTTATCATACGACAAACGGAACAAATTGAAAACAGTAAAGAATACAAATATTGCGAACATACCAAATGGCAGACAACAACGAAAACAAGAAAGACGGAGGATTCAATTTTCCTCCAGTAGGGGGAGGTAAAAATATCAAAGCTCCGAAATTCAACGGATATTGGATGTATATCATACTGGCAGTCATTATTATCGGATTTCAATTTTTCAATATGAATCCCGATCCGGTAAGGACAACCTGGCAAGAAGTCAAGACTAAAATGCTCGAAAAAGGTGATATCGAAAAGATTACGGTCATCACGAATAAAGGGCAAGCCCAGGTATATATGAAGCCCGATAAGATCGAGAATTACTCCCAATTGAAATCGCAGGGGTTCAAAAATTCCAGTCCCGGTCCTCAGTTTTACTTCTCACCGGGCCCGTTGGAAACTTTTTCCAAAGAATTTTCCGAGCTCCAGGAAAAGACTCCGGCAGCAGCGGATATCAAGATCGACTATGATCAGGAATACGACGGTTGGGGAAACCTCTTCTCTATCTTCTTCCCGATCGCTCTTTTGGTATTTATCTGGATTTTCTTCTTCCGCCGGATGAGTAAAGGGGGCGGAGGTCCCGGAGGAGTCTTCAATGTCGGCAAATCACAGGCCAAGTTGTTCGATAAGGACACCCACATCAAGATTACCTTCAAAGATGTAGCGGGATTAGCTGAAGCCAAACAAGAGGTGGAAGAGATCGTTTCTTTTCTGAAATCTCCGGATAAATATACCAAATTGGGGGGTAAAATTCCGAAAGGAGCTCTCTTAGTAGGTCCTCCGGGAACCGGAAAAACGCTGATGGCGAAAGCTATGGCCGGCGAAGCCAATGTACCTTTCTTCTCGATGTCGGGTTCCGACTTTGTGGAGATGTTCGTCGGTGTCGGTGCCTCCCGTGTCCGGGATTTATTTAAACAAGCCAAAGAAAAAGCGCCTTGTATTATCTTTATCGACGAAATAGACGCCATCGGCCGGGCCAGAGGTAAAAACCCCAACATGGGCTCGAACGATGAACGGGAAAATACGCTGAACCAGTTACTGACCGAGATGGACGGTTTCGAGACCAATTCGGGGGTGATTATTCTGGCTGCAACCAACCGGGCGGACATTCTGGACAGCGCCTTGCTTCGTGCCGGACGTTTCGACCGCCAAATCTATGTCGACCTGCCGGAATTGAAAGACCGGGAAGAAATTTTCAAAGTGCACCTGAAACCGTTGAAACTGGCCGGAGATGTGGATATCCCTTTCCTGGCCAAGCAAACGCCGGGTTTCTCGGGAGCCGATATTGCCAATGTCGCTAACGAAGCAGCTTTGATTGCAGCCCGTAAAGACAAAAATGAAGTTGAAAAACAGGATTTTCTGGATGCAATCGACCGGATTGTCGGGGGGCTGGAAAACCGTAGTAAAGTAATAAAAGTAAGTGAAAAGAAAGCCATCGCTTATCACGAAGCCGGCCATGCTACCGTCTCCTGGTTGCTCGAACACGCCCATCCCCTGTTGAAAGTGACTATCGTACCCCGGGGTAAAGCTTTAGGAGCAGCCTGGTATCTTCCGCAGGAACGTCAGATCACGACAAAAGAACAACTGCTGGATCAAATGTGTTCTGTATTGGGAGGACGTGCAGCCGAAGAACTCACTTTCGGTCGAATCTCTACCGGAGCACAAAACGACCTGGAACGGGCTACCAAACAAGCCTATGCGATGGTTACCATTTTCGGTATGAGCGAAAAGATCGGTAATCTGAGTTATTACGATTCCAGTGGTCAAAGCGATTTCAGTTTCACCAAACCTTATTCGGAAAAGACCGCAGAACTGATCGACAGTGAAGTAAAAGAACTGGTTGAAAATGCTTACAACCGAGCCAAAGAATTACTTAAAACTCATCAGGACCAACATCGGCAGGTTGCAGAGTTATTGCTCGAACGGGAAGTTATTTTCAGTGACGATCTGGAACGCATCTTAGGGAAACGCCCCTGGAAAGACGATGAAGAGGAAGAAACGAAGGAAGAGAAAACAGTCGAAAATGAAATAAAATCGCTATGAACGATTGGGTAGTTATTTTCGAAACCGGCCAGCTCTACCGGGCAGAGCTGGTTAAAAGTTTGCTTAACGATAACAACGTAGAAGCAGTGATTCTGAATCAGAAAGACTCCTCTTTTAAAATAGGAGCGATCGAAGTCATGGTTAAGAAAGAAGATAAAGGGAAAGCAGCAGCAATCATAAAATCAGTCAATTGTGAATAATTTCGGTAAACGGGCAATCAGCGGATTCCTATTTGTGGTGATACTAACAGCATGTATTTATATACATCCATTTTGTTTTTTTGCACTTTTTTTTATTATAAACATTATCGGATTACTTGAATTCAGCCATATGGCAGAGGTGATTCATATCCGGGTCAACCGTACCATGTGTATCCTCAGCGGGAGCCTGCTTTTCATTTCAGGGTTCATTCATAACTATTTCGGTTATAAAGAAGGTTATCTGTTTTTCTTCAGTGCCACATTCTTTATGGGGATTTGGGAATTGTACCGGAAGAGTACCCATGCTTTTCAGAATATGGCTTTCGGGATTTATGCTCTGTTTTATTTCACCCTGCCCTTTACTTTGCTGATTTACCTCCCCTACTTGTGTACGGGCAGGTGGCAACCGGATATTATCTTCTTTCCTTTCTTATTGGTATGGTTCAATGACACTTTTGCTTATTTATTCGGTTCGAAATTCGGAAAGCATAAATTATTTCCCCGTATTTCGCCTAAAAAATCCTGGGAAGGAACCATCGGAGGCGGACTCACGACACTGGTCGGCGGATTGCTTATCGCTCCCCATATCGAAGGTTTGTCTTATATCGATACCACCGTTATCTCGGCCATTGTCATTGTATTCGGTAGTTTCGGTGATCTCGTAGAATCGATGTTCAAAAGATGCATCGAGATCAAAGATTCGGGACATATCATGCCAGGTCACGGTGGGGTATTGGACCGATTGGATTCGATTTTGTATGCTTTGCCTGTAATCTTCGTATATATCGCCTTTAAATTCGGTTGCTGACCTATAGTAAACCGAATTTATTCGTTCGGGATATTAGCTTTTAAATCGAAAATTGATACCTTTGCGAGCTGATACCGTATAAATATTTAAAGTTAAAAATATGACCATACATAAAGCTGGATATATCCTGTTATTGAAAATTTTAATCGTGCTGATTATCCTTAATCTGGCATCTTTTTATTTCATCAATAATACCTCTATTGTCTATACAATTCTGGGGATTACGGTGGTTATGTATCTTCTTGTCGTCAATTTTTTCCGTTTTCCGAACCGGGTGATCATACAAGACGATAACACGATCTTAGCCCCTGCCGATGGAAAAATCGTCGTGATTGAAGAAACCGAAGAACCGGAATATTTTAAAGACCGCCGTCTTCAAGTCTCTATTTTTATGAACATTTTCAATGTACATATCAACTGGTTTCCCGTAAACGGTGTGATCAAGTATTTCAAATACCACAAAGGCAATTTTGCAGCGGCTTATCTACCCAAATCCTCGACCGATAACGAACGGACTACCATCGTTATCGAATGTAATAACGGTAAGACCGTCCTGATGCGTCAAATTGCAGGGGCTATGGCTAAACGTATTGTCTCTTATGCTCCTGTCGGAGGACAGGCCCGTCAGGATCAGCACGCCGGTTTTATCAAATTCGGTTCGCGGGTAGATCTTTTTCTTCCTCTGGGTACCCAAATAGAAGTGAAATTGGGACAAAAAACGACCGGTTCTCAGACGATAATCGGAACCTTTAAATAAATTTCAGATTTACGGACGACGATTCGGATGACTTTTCCCATCGGAAATCCCAGTTCTAAAGTCACAAATCAAATTAATCATGTCAACACAATCAGCAGTAAAAGTGGTAACCACCCATGTTTTATCGGAGATGAAACTCAAGGGTGAGAAAATCAGTATGCTTACTTCATATGACTATTCTATGGCCCGTATCGTCGATCAGGCAGGCATAGATGTTATCCTGGTCGGCGACTCGGCTTCCAATGTAATGGCAGGCCATGAGACAACCTTACCGATCACCCTCGACCAAATGATTTATCATGCCGCTTCGGTGGTCAGAGGAGTAAAACGGGCATTAGTTGTTGTAGACATGCCTTTCGGTAGTTATCAGGGAAATAGCAAAGAGGCCTTAAACTCAGCCATCCGTATCATGAAAGAAACGGCTGCCGACGCCATCAAACTCGAAGGAGGAGAAGAAATTCTCGAATCTATCCAACGTATCCTGTCGGCCGGAATTCCGGTTATGGGCCATCTTGGACTTACCCCCCAGAGCATCCATAAATTCGGGACCTATGCCATTCGCGCCAAAAAAGAAGAGGAAGCGGAAAAATTGGTTCACGATGCCCATCTCCTGGAAGAAGCAGGTTGTTTTGCCATCGTGCTGGAGAAAATTCCGGCAGCTTTGGCAGCCAGAGTCGCCCAAGAAGTCAGTATCCCCGTCATCGGCATCGGTGCCGGTGGCGGTGTAGACGGACAAGTCCTGGTCATCCACGATATGCTCGGTATCAATCAGGAATTCTCTCCCCGCTTCTTACGGCGCTATCATAACCTATATGCAGAAATCAGCGGTGCTGTCGGCAATTATATCGCCGATGTAAAAAGCGGTGATTTCCCGAATGAGAGAGAACAATACTAATAAAGTTATAGGCTATAAGCTAAAAGCTAAAATGTTTATCTATCTTTTATTTACTTTTAGCCTATAGCCTTTAGCTTATAGCATCTAGCTTATAGCCTATAGCCTTTAACTTATATCTTTTATTTATGTTAGAAGTTTTATACGAAGATAATCATATCATCGCCGTCAATAAGAAAATTTCGGATATTGTACAGGCAGATAAAACCGGAGATACCCCTTTGAGCGAAGAAGTAAAGGCGTATATCAAGAAGAAATACAACAAACCGGGAGAGGTTTATCTGGGTATCCCCCACCGGGTGGATCGTCCTGTCAGCGGTGTAGTGATTTTTGCACGCACCAGTAAAGCCCTCACCCGGCTGAATAAAATGTTCCAGGAACACGAAAAGGAGATCAGCAAGATCTATTGGGCTATTGTAGGCAATTTGCCGGCCGAGGATCATGCCGTACTCACCCACTATCTGATGCGTGATCCGGAAAAAAACAAATCGCACGCTTACAACCAGCCCAAAGCCGGAGCCAAAGAAGCCACCCTGGAATACAAACTACTCGGAAGTTCACAACGTTATTACCTGCTCGAAGTGAAGCTTTACACGGGCCGGCATCACCAAATCCGGTGCCAATTGGCTAAGATCGGTTGTCCGATCAAAGGAGATCTGAAATATGGTTTTCCCCGTTCGAACGAAGGAGGAGGGATCAGTTTGCACGCCCGTTCGATCACTTTCAAACATCCGGTGAGCCGGGAAATGATCACCATCACGGCAAAACCTCCTTTAAACGATCCGCTTTGGAAAGTATTCTATGAAGGAATAGTTAACTAACGTCATCAACCTGATGAAGCGGGAATTGACCATATTACTGACAGAGGCTTTCATAAAAGATATCGAACGCTACGAATTGGATAAAATCGGTTTCATCCACGACACCTGAAGGGAAACCGATTTTATCCTTCAATGTATTCCCCACCCCACAACCACTTTCAAAGATGTTGAAAGTGACCGGAAATGGTACTCCGGAATTTTACTGTTATATTCACGTTAAAACATTCATATAGCCCATCTATTCGGCAGCCAGACAGTGAATGACAGAATAAATGGCTTCCGCCACCTGTTCGTCCGTAGCCATCGAACTGTCCAGCATCAAATGGTAATAGTACCGGTCGCCCCAATCGCAACCGGCATAGTGCAGGCAGTGTTCACGCCGCTCCTGGTCGGTACGTTTCAGTAAGGCTTCTGCACGGTTGTTCTCTATCCCATATTCAGAGATTATGCGTTTCAGACGGGCAGCCTCATCGGCATAAACAAAAACATGGAGACACCGGGGACGGCCTTTCAGAATGAAATTGGCAAGCCGTCCCACGATAACGCACGACTCCCTGCCGGCAATATCAAGTATTACCCGGCTCTGTGCGCGGAATACGGCAGTCTGCACAGGATCGTCATACAACAGTCGTCCGTTTACGGTCTGTTCATTCTCCTGCACGGTGCATTCGCCCAACCCGCTTTGCTGCGCAGTGAGCGTGATAAGCTCCCTGTCATAGAATTTCACCCCCAACCGCTGTGCCAGCAGTTCCCCGATATGATGCCCGCCAATGAGGGCCCAGCTTCCCCCGATATTGAGCCCCGCCACTACCGTATTCACGTGAAATGGTAACCACAAACGGCAGGGATTTTCCGGAGGACAGGGTGGTATCCTCTTTTTCTCCGAGACCTTGCATTCTCCGGCGGTTCTCCGGATTGAACGACGAGGCATGACAGCGTCCGAACACATAATAGTAGCCCCACGACAGCAGGCAGGGCACGATCATGCAGAGGAACATGGCATCATACCCCAGCCATTTCACCAACACGCCTGCCAGAAAGCCGCCCAGCGCAATACCGAAATCGAAGGCCACAAAAAATGTGGAACTCGCAGCTCCCCGCCGTTCGGGAGCTACGGCGTGCATCGCCATGGTCTGCAAGGAAGGCTGGATAGCCCCGAAACTATACCCCAACAGGACTGCCGACAACAGGTAGCAAGGCACGTTGTGCGCAAATATCAACAGCAATATGCCTGCCACGATAGCTGCGTTACCGGTATAAACCAGCCGCGCCTCCCCATACCGGTCAACGGCACGCCCCAGCAGAATACGTGTCCCGACCGTGGCCAGAGCGATGAAGATGAAATAGATCCCGCCTCCGGGCAAATGACAGGAGGCAGCATAAATCGCTACATAGACTTCTATCACGCCATACGCCATCATGAAGAAGAACTGCGTAACGGCAGCGGGCACTGACATCGGTTCGAACAGTTCACAGATGCGCAGCGGAGCGTCGGATACCGTGTAGTTGCGCGACCGTATGCCCATACCTGTCGGCGGAAGAATGGGTGGTTATCTCATCACAATTTGTGATGACATCAAAGAATAAACGTCCAAAATCCGCTTTACCACTGGCTTTTACCGAGCATGGCGTTGTTATGCTTTCAAGCGTATTACGTAGTGATATTGCCGTACAAACCAGCGTACTTATCACACGTGCATTTGTCGCTATGCGGCAGATGATAGCTAATTCCCCCGTTATCATGAGTGCTCAACTCCAAAAGGAAATGAAAGAACTCAAAGAATATATCGAAGATGTTTTTGCCGACCAAAACGATATAAACGAAGATACCCGGATGCAAATTGAGTTGATTAACCAGGTATTGGCGGAATTACAGGTACATAAGAAACTGTCAGAAAAACCACGCCGCCCCATCGGATTTATCCGTCCGGAAGAAGATTAATTGAGTTTTTTATATCATCTGAATATTCAGAAAATTATAAAAGGCAGTGGACGCATTAACGCTCCAACAGGGAAGGACAAAACCATCGTATATGCTTTCCGAAGATTACAATAATTGGAGGAAAGAAATTATCTCATTGATTGAGCAATCCAAATTGAAAGCTATCCTTGGCGTCAATGCAGAATTGCTTGCTCTTTATTGGAAAATCGGTAGCGACATTTTAATCAAACAAAAGGAGAGCGGTTAGGGTGTAAAAGTCATTATGCAATTATCCAAAGACCTCTCGGAACGGTTTCCCGATGACAGAGGCTACTCCGGGCATAACTTGCGTAATATGAAAAAGTTTGCAAGCGAATACCCCGCTTTCCCAATTTGGCAAGTGCCGCTTGCCAAATTAGAACAGTTGCCAATTCGGAAAGCCTCACTTGCCGAATTGCCGTGCGATGGGAACGGATTTGTGCAAGTATCTCTTGCACAAATATCCGATAATCCGCCCCTTACTGTAATTTGTAAGTCTCTCCCCCAATTACCCCTTTTTGATAAATAAAGAATTTTTCATAAATTTATAGGATTCAATCCGGAAACCAGGTGTTTATGGTAGACTTACAACTCATACAGAGTAAAATATATGAAATCCGCGGACAGCGGGTAATGCTGGATTTTGATCTCGCACAAATGTATGGAACGGAAACCGCACAATTAAAACGTACAGTCCGACGAAATAAGAAACGTTTTGACGGTGAAGATTTTATGTTTGAGGTTACACGTGATAAACTTTCAAGATGCCAAATTGGCACCTTGAACAAGGGTCGTGGGAGTAATATCAAATATCTGCCCTTTGCTTTTACAGAGTTGGGAATTGCTATGCTAAGCAGCGTACTTAACTCTGAAACAGCCATTGAAATAAACAAAGGTATTATGCGTGCTTTTGTGGCTATTCGTCAATTGATTGCCAATCCGCCATCCTGCAGGAATGAAGAACTTCAACAAGAAATGAAGAAACTGAGAAACTACATGGAAGAAATATTCGCCAACCAGAACGATATCAACGAAGACACTCGCATACAACTCGAACTCATCAATCAGACACTGGCAGAATTGCAGGTACATCAAAAATTGTCAGACAAACCGCGCCGCCCTATCGGTTTTATCCGCCAGGAAGAAGATTAATCGAGTCTTTAATACCATCTGAATATTCTGAAAAATTATAAAAGGCAGTGAGTATATTAACGCTCCAACACGAGGTACGAAACCGCCGTATATGGAGAGTAATAAACAATCCTCTCCTCTTCCATTGGCTTCGCTTTCCTCTTTCGCACCTCGGCAAAACTTGTGTAAGCACAGTTCTGCTCTCGGTTTGTCATCGGTTCGTCTGTCAGATCTTTTCGTACTTCAATACTTTTCAGACGTTGGTTGATCCAATTGTCAGAATACCCTAATCTCTTATATTCCATCATCGCCCGGTCAATCGTCAGTTCCGGATCCTGCATCTCATCCAACCGTTCCCGGGTAACCTGCGCCATCCATAATTTGAACGGCTCGGCTTTGGGAGATGGAATGGATTGAATCAATCGGAATAACTGTCCGGTATCAGCAATATCAGTCATTCTCATCTTCCCATCAACAGCATGCATTTTCAACTGGTGACAATTTGTCACCGTTTCATTTCCTTCCTCTTTCAATCTCTGTTTCAGCTTGTTCCAATATTTACGTCCGTCAGTACGGAAACAACATCAACTATAGAAAAGTACCATTTCTCAGCTTCACGATCCCAAATAGTACGAACTTTCTTTTCTTGAAAGATTTTTATAGCTTCTTTTGTATCATCGTTATTCAAGGATTTTACTTTATATAACCTGCAAATCTCCCCCATGACCACAATTTCCTAGTTTATACATTTAAATATAAGAAAATTTCTATTTATCAAGCTCTATTCTTATGTGATTTAATATACCAAACCACCATCGGAGAACCTTCTCTTCGCTATCAATTTTATGAATATTAGTTTCCGAATTAGACCAATTCCCATTCATTGCAAAATGGATTCTTTTTACATCAAAAACTCGCTGCTTCTCATTTTCCAGTAAATCAACAAAGTCTTTTTTATCCAAATCTATTGCATAAGAAACAAACGTTTTTTCAAGAGCCTGACTAGATGTTATATGCCAATGTGGCTGAGAATGTATTTCATCGGGATTACAGAAATCATCCCATTCTGCTCTAAACAATTGATATTTATCCTCATCCGAGGCCTCCCCTTGAAAGACACACAAAGAAATATTTATATGCTTTTCTATATTTTCATTTATACTACGAAAACCTCGAAGTTCCAAAAAAATCCAATAATCATCAAACCATTTTAATACTTTGACTTTTTCCTGTGGCGTTTCAAATCTATTCAACGCAAATGATGTGCCCTCATTTCTGTAAGCTATCACATTTGAAGTCCTCTTAACTTCCTTAATATTAAAAAAACCATCAAAGTAAATCCCACTTTTACTGTTCAACTCTGCCACAAGCTTTCCTAAATCAATCATTTCTAAGTTCCGGATAAAATTTAACTAATTGATTTTTAGATAACGTTTTAACAAACGTATTTCCATTTGACAATTCTTTTCCAATTTCAACTAATTTAGAGTATGCTTCGGAATCATTAATGCTAAAAGTATGAACATCAGGTATAGGAATTTTTTTTATAAAATTATTACCTAAATCATACCATTTACCTCCAGCTAACTGCTTAGAAAAAATAGATAATAAATAATCAAAATAGTTACTGGAAAATACTGCCAAATAAAACAACAAATCTTCCTCAGACATTTCTTTTTTAGGAAAAAAAGCATTCCCCTCTATTATTACAGCATCACCAATGTTATCATATCCAAACGAATTCGAGTTTCCAAATCTAGTTGAATATAAACGTTTCTCTTTTATAAATTGCCAATTTCTTGGCCTTGTTAAAGACCACCATTCTTCACGATTTTCACTTCTTTGTTGTAGCTTAAGTTTATTCGGCAACAATTTTTTTTGAGCAAAAGTAATCTGATTTAATTCCACCTCATTCTGAATCATTAATCCATTTTGATTATATGGATACCAGACATATTCTGTGATATTGATACACCCTTTATTTATTGCGGAATTATTTAATAATGGCCGGAAATAAATTCTTTCTTCATCAGAATAACCTAAATATTCATCTTCTGATATGGTAAAAACATCTTTGGTCCCTAATAATGCCCCTTGATAAACCGTAAATATTTCTTGAAGTTTTATTAATTTTCTTGCACCAATGTAAACATTAAGGTCTGTAATAAATTTGTTTTCATTCAATGAGATAATTCTCCAATTATTCTCTAAAATCGGAAATCTTTCGGGAGTATAAATACTATAGGAGTTCTTAGATATAGCTATTTCATTATTTGCTTGTAATTTTCTTAACTCCCTTAATGCTTCCTGTGCAACTCCTTTCTCATTTTTTGTCCAAATTAATTT
>OGPU01001193.1_pt1 | contig 23712 bp, 46 predicted proteins | sample 1552991 | NCBI WGS metagenome assembly OGPU01 (sample SAMEA2580296, study PRJEB22360) | human gut metagenome | biome: human gut; feature: human-associated habitat; material: faeces | place: Denmark | collected 2008/2010 | reverse complement strand
TGTCCTGTTCCTCGCGATTTTCTGCGGCTGGGGTAACGGAAACGGCTTTGGCAATCGTGGAGGGAACGGCAGCGTTGTTGACGGCTATGTTCTGACCTCTGACTTCTCGAACATCGAAAGAAAGATTGACAGCGTGAACAATGGTGTCTGCGACGGCTTCTATGCGATGAACACGGGGATGCTTAACGGCTTTGCCGGTGTAACGCAGGCTGTGACTTCCGGCTTCTCGAACGCTGAACTTTCCCGCTGCAACCAGCAGGCCGCGCTTATGCAGCAGCTGAACAACATGGCAATGCAGGCGCAAGAGTGCTGCTGTGAAAACCGTGCTGCAATCGCCCAGGTGCGCTACGACATGGCGACGCAGGCATGCGACACCCGCAGCACCGTGCAGAACAGCACTCGCGACATCATCGACGCGATGAACTGCGGCTTCCGCAGCATCGACCAGAGATTGACGGCGCAGGAACTGGCTGCAAAGGACGCGAAGATTGCCGAGCAGAACCAGCAGCTCTTTGCGGCGCAGCTGGCGGCTTCTCAGGCGGCACAGAACGACACGCTCAAGTCCTACGTAAGTGGGCAGCTGGCGTATTACAACCCGCGCCCGGTTCCTGCATTTGAGGTTCCAGCCCCGTACCAGTATTCCGGATGTAATAACGGCTACAACTACGGTTGCAGAAACTGCGCGTAACAACTCCACATCGTAGAGCTTTTTGTGATGTTTTGTTGGCATCAACAAAATGTTCGGCTTACCGCCGATACTCAAGAAACGCGGCGGGGCAATCGTCCCGCCGTTATTTTTAACCGTGTCGAATTCGACGCATTTAGAAAGGATTGATTTTATGGCAGAATTTACGAATGTAAACATTCAGACAATTGCCGCCGGGCAGAATGTGCCTCTGACGGAAACGGCGATCAGCAGCAAGCCGTGCATTGTGCATCGAGAGGGAAGCGGGCTTGTGACGCTTCGCGGGCTGACAAACCAGTGTAAGGCAGTTTTCAAAATTTCCTACGGCGGCAACATCGCCATCCCGACCGGCGGCACGGTCGAAGCGATTACCGCAGCGCTTTCCATCAACGGCGAAGCACTGGCAAGCGCTACGGCTACGGTCACTCCGGCAGCAGTCGAGAATTATTTTAATATCTACGTCTCTGCACAGGTCTGCGTACCGAAGGGCTGCTGTGTGACGGTAGGTATGCGTAATACAAGTACGCAGGCGGTCAATTTCGCGAACAGCAATCTGACCGTCGAGAGAGTAGCATGAAGGGAGGAAGGAATATGTACGATTTAAGAAATCTTCGGGAAATGCTCTGCAAGGAGCTGGACGAAATCGCCGACAAGCGCGAAATGTCCGCTGGCGATCTGGATGCCATCCAGAAGCTTACCAGTTCCATCAAGAACACCTACAAAATCGAAATGCTTGAGGATGGCGGGTATTCGCGTGACGGAGAGTGGGAGGCGGACATGCGCGGCACGTATGGTCGTGGCAGCTCTTACCGGGGCAGGCGTCGGGACTCTATGGGCCGGTATAGCCGCACCGACGCGCGGGAGCATATGCGCTCGACGCTGGAAGACATGATGCACGACGCGGACGATGATAAAACGCGCGAGGCTATCCGGCGCTGCATGGAGCAGATCGACAGAGCATAAGGAGGGACAGACATGCTGGATGAAGCCGAAATCCGAAAGGAAATAGCACGGCTGGAATACGAAGAATCCAGCTATCCCAATTATGCCAAACTGGCGAACCTATATGTGATACGCGACAAGATGCAGGAAGAGGAACGGGGCGACGGCGGTAAGTATGTGGGTTACTACTCCGGCGCTCCCACCCCTGTGACCGCAGAACCGGCTACCGTGGGCGAGTACGGAGACAGCGAGTTTTTGCTTGCGGTAGCCGGGAAAGACCCGGCAAAGGCTTGGGCGGTGGTTGATGAACTCATGGATACGCTTTCGCTTGTAAACCGGAGGGTATACGATTCTGTTCTAAGAAAAATGAAGTCCCTATGACGAGGCAAAAAGCGTGGCAAATTCCGTGGCAAAAATGCGTGTCAAAATTGTGTTTTGCGTGTCAAATAATTGATATGCATCGCAAATAAATGTTACGCGCGAAATGCCTGAAATCCTTGATATACAAAGGAAAACCCTGTAATCACTTGAGATTACAGGGTTTCTTCTTTGGCGCGGAAGGAGAGATTCGAACTCTCGAATTGAGCTTTAAACCAGTTGAAAACACTGCGCTTTTTATTTTCATGGCAAATATCGTGGCAAAATTAAGAGAAGAACTTTTTCATTTCCTGCACAGACTCGGAAATGTCTGCTTGTGCGATGTGTGTATAGATTTTACGCATTGTTCCGTAGTCTGACCATCCGCCCAGCTGCATCGTGACTTTTTCCGATATACCAAGCTTATATGCAAGGGAGCAGAAGGAATGCCGCAGACCGTGTGTCCCGACTTCTGGCAAATTCGCTTCCTTGCATATTTTATTTGATGCAGCGCGAATGCTGTTCGGATTTGCAACGATGACAAAATCACTCGATCTTTCTGCTTCTGAAAGCAGCTGCGACAGCCTCGGTACCATGATTGGGATAGTCCGCCGTGAAGAGCGGTTTTTGTTAGACACTTTGTTTACCAGTTTGTTGTTTTCGTCGAACAATGTAGCTCCTCGAACCGTGATAGACTGCTTTTTTAGATCAACGTTCTCCCAACGCAAACCAAGAATTTCTGACACACGCAGAGAGTGCAGTGCAAGAAGAAACGCGATTTCATACTTACTCCCTTCTGCCGCTTTCAAAAACACAGGAATTTCTTCCGCAGACAAAAAAGCGTGCTCGTCAGATTGGACGGTGGGAAGCGCCACTTCGTATGATACACCATATCGCTTAAGCGCCGGACGTATCAGCGCCCATGTTTCGCGGATGGTCTTCGGGCTGCATTTTTCGGCGTTGATCGCCTGCTGTATAGCACTCACGGAGAGTTTGGATAAGGGGACATCCATAATAGGTTGAAGGTAACACCGTTGCTTGATTCTGTGTCCGCGAATAGACGCTGGGGAAAGAGTGCCGCTCTTGAATTCCAGGTATTCGTCTATGGCTTTGCGGATTGTTATTTCCGGCTTGGCCTCCTCGGCAGAAAGGATACCGATTTTGTATTCTAAAGCTGCCTGCTCTGCTTCTCGCTTCGTTCCGGCAGTGAACGACCTCGCTTCCCCATTTACCATCACTCGGCATCGGTAAGAGCCGGACGGCAGTTTTTCAGCCTCTGGGACTTTCAGTTTTTTCATTGCTGTTCTCCTTTTTGACGATACGAAGAATGGTGAAGCCTACGGCCAGTATGGACGCGACAATCAAGGCAATAAATATCCACGCCATTACAGATAGCCTTCCGCCCCGGATAATACCAGCGTCTGTAATCTGCGAGTCGATAACAAGGTACACGATCAGCGAAAACGCAAGTATGGCGCAGAAAAAGACCAGCAGGTAGCAGATAGCGTGTGTGGCTTTGATCTGCGCCCGCTGCATTTCGTTTGCGGCGGCCGCTCTGACGTTCTCGAGTTCAAGCCTGTGGTTCCGCTCCTGTAGTTCGCTTGGACTGTCAGTAGGCGGTTTTAGCCCGCACAGCTCATCCAGCGACAGACCGAGAACGAGGCATAGCGCGGCAGAATTGTACAGTTTCGGGTCTTGCTGTGTTCCTGCGCAGAGTTTCGTCACAGCCGATCTGGAAACGCCGGATTCTTCGACAAGTCTGTCGATGGTGTAATGCTGATCTTCCTTCGCCCGCTTTATGTTCCTCTGATATGTAGAAAAATATGGGGCGAGTTCCTGAATTGCCGACATGATATACCTCCATTTTCACATATATTTCGCTGATTCTTCCGCCACGGATATGATTTTACCAATTTGAGGGTGGACATTTCTGCCGCTTTTGCTATGCTGGTTACAGGCGCGTGAGAAAGCCCCACCGCCGGGGGAGCGACGGTGGGGCGATCTTAAACATTCCATTATACAAAATAGTCTGTCCCATAATTGCCGCTTACGAGGGTTACCGGACGAAGAAAATGCAAGGTGTTCTTTGTGGAAGATTCCAAATTGAAATTATTGAACGAGCGTTCTAAAATATGGAGGTACACCAAATGCAGAGCATCAATATTCGCTTTGAAAACGGGAAAGTAAACATCATCGTAGACGGGGCGCTTTTCAAAGACGTCCACAGTCTGAGCCTCGACTACATCAAAGGAGCGCCCATGCTCTTTGCCTGTGTGTCGGATGTAGGCGAGACACGGGAGCAGTGGCAGAACTCTAAGTTTATGAGTTAGACGTAATAAGGATTCGGCTTCAGCAAGATTGCGATAGTATCAATGACCCATCCAATCCCGCACAACCCAAGTGTAAAGAGATACAGGATTCCTGTTCCAACTTTGCCCTCATAGAATTTATGTGCACCGATCATACCGAAGAAAAGGCAAAGGAAGAATGAAACCCATTTGTTCTTCGGACGACCATACCCGCGGATAGTATTCACGTTCGCATTTGTGTTCGTGTTATTGATTACGACGTTCGGCTGCGCGGACTTTAATTCTTCAACTTGTTTTCCACATTTCGGGCAAATCACGCAGTCCTTGTCGATGATCGCACCACAAAATTTGCAAAACTTTTGATTTTCGGTTGGAACGGGTCTTTCTACAGTGTCCATCTTATTTTCCTCTTTTCTATTTTTGGGTGTAAACATTGCGCTATAATATTATTTAGGGTGGCAGCCTCCACAAGGTGAATACCCAGAATTCTGTGCATCTTCTGTGCTATCGAACCAGATTTCGTTCTCTGGGAGGATTTCCTTTGCAAAGCGGCAACTAGGATTATGGTATTTATCCGAGTCAACACTTCCAACGTATACAACGGATGATTTCTGTGACGTTGTTTCTGTAACTGGCTCAGCGTCCGGGGAAGCAATAGCTTCCGAAACAGGCTGTTCGGTTGGTTCGGATGCTTCAATCGGAGCGTCTAGCGCATCGGGTTCGATATCGGAAGCAGTGGAATCACCGAAAGACGTTTGCGCGGTTTTATCTGAGATGGGAACCTCGGGCTGGTCCTGAAGAATCGATTCTGCGGGCTCCGGCGCTTCTGGAGAAGAGCCAACCTTTGCGTCAGGAACGGCGATTGTTTCTTGTTCCCTCTCTTTATCTGGTTCTCTCTTCGCGGTTTTTGCCGTGCATCCAGTCAGAAGAAGCACAGCGAGAAAAAGCGCAAGCATTCTTTTCATTGTAAAAATCCCTCATAGTCAAAATTTGATTTGATACTACGATTTTACCAACAGAGTTTGACAGCCTCAAGAACAAATCTACACAAAAAGAAACGATAAAATTTGGAGGTTAAGAAAAGGACGGCGGAAGTGGAGACAGGAGATTATAATGGATGAAAAGGAAATCGCAACGATTAAAGAATTGACAGAAACACTTATGAGACTTACACCAGAGAAACTCAACCTTTTTCTATCTGCTGCGCAAGAGTTAATAACGCAGACGCAAGTTCAGGACGATCTAGGCAAATATTTATGATCTTCTGAATTGATTCCGGCAAATCACAGACACGCGCTTCGCCATCGGCGGGGCGCTCTTTTTTTATGCCCGCAGACGGGTCATCGGTTTCGCCGGTCAAGTAGGCGATAGTTGTTTCGAGAGCATTGGCTACAGCTGACAGGTTTGCATAGTTCGGAACGCGGCCGTTCTTCCACCACTTTCCGATTGTGCCGTTCCCCATTCCGAGCCGACTTTCAAGGGCGGCAATGCTTGTTCCCCTGCTCTTACATAGTTCTTTTAGACGTAAATGTAAATCCATAAAAATAATTAGACAAAAATCAGATTTTCTTCTTGACAATGCGACTTAAGTCTATTATACTTAGACGTGTGAAGGGTACAAAAAACCAAGCCCCTCACCAAGACGGACTTTTAGAAGATATTTAATTGCCTTGACACGCTTATATTAGACTATCTTCTAACCTCTGTCAAGTAGTATTCGTACAGATTGGAGGGATTTTTTTGATTTATGAGAATGTCAAGCGCCTTTGTACGAAGCACAAGACGAATATTGCGACCGTAGAAAAGGCGTGCGGCATTGCCAACGGCACAATCGGAAAGTGGGCAGGAAAGGACGCTGCCCCGCGCATCGACACTGTAAAAGCGATTGCAGACTATTTTGGCGTATCGGTCGACTCGCTGCTACAGAAGCCGAGAAAACGGAAGGAACCTTGAGCCTTGTAAAAGAGGCTCAAACGGAAAAGGAGGAATAACATGCCAGCGGTAAAGCTCGGCCGGGACAATACGTCGAAGAACCTGTCCCGCCTGATTTACGGGAGGGTAAAGGAGAGAAACGTAAAACTGGACGACTTGCTTAAACTCGCCGGGGTATCAAGCAAAACGACGCTGACAAAGCGAATGCGCGAGCCATTGGGAGAGCAGATGAAAGGGACAATCGCAATTTGCAAGCGGCTTGGAATCACGCGGGAGGAGTTTTTGGACTCCTTTGATTACTAAGTATCCGGTTTTGGCGCTTGCAAAAATCTAAGAACAAACGAAAAGGAAGGAAACGCAAATGAAAGTCAGATTAACATTTTTGGAGCCTGTGCTTGGCACGTGGCCGAGCAACGAGAATGTGGCGCGGGATTTCATCGCATCGAAAGCGCCGGACGCTTCTACCATCGAAGACGAGATCGCGGCTTTGGGCGCGGACGTTGTGGCAGACAAGGGCATGACGGTATTCCCCCGCGCGAACGGGTGCCCGGTTCTGTATGACTACCAGATCAAGGGGTTCTTCAAAGACTCTTGCGGCATGTTGGCAAGAGTAAAAAGCACAAAGAGCTCGAGCTTGAAAGCTTACAAGAAGATCATTGACGGTTTGATTTTCGTCGAGCCCCGTCACATCCCGATTCAGACGAACGGTGAGATCGGTGAATGCCAGCGGCCTTTGAGAGCACCGACCCCGCAGGGCGAGCGTGTGGCGCTTGCGAACTCGGAGGAAATCCCGGCGGGCAGCACGATCGAGTTTGAGATCAACATGTTAGACGAGAAGGCACATCTTCCCGCTGTTATGGAGTGGTTGGACTACGGACGGCTCAGAGGCATCGGCCAGTGGCGGAATTCCGGAAAGGGACGGTTCACCTACGAAGTGCTCGATTAAGTGCGATGGCGGGGCCGGGAGCGGCCGTGATCGGCACAGCAAAGCAATGGCACAGCAGGGCTGCGATTGGCTTTGACGGCAAGGGCGACGCGGGGAATTGCTGTGAAAGGCCCAGCCAAGCAACGGAATGGCAGGGCAGCGCAAGGAGACGCCATGAGACGCAATGGCGGGGTGGCGCCATGACGAGCTCTGATGGCAGCGGCATTGATAGCTATGTTCGGCAAGGGCTTCGACTGCTGTGTGTAGCGAGGGCATGACTTGGAGCTGCGTAGCGAAGCAAAGGCTTGGTAGTGCAATGCTTGGTACGCAAAGGCTTTGGTATGCAATTCGTGGCAACGGCACTGTAGAGATTTGATGTGCTTCGCAAAGGCAAAGAATAGTCTGGCTTCGCGGCGGCATGGGATGCTATGTTTGCGATGGAAGGGCTAAGCGGGGCTAGGCAAAGCAGAGCTAAGGAGCTGCAATGAGAAGCGCCGCAGAGGCAAAGTACCGCAAAGTATCGCAAAGTCTCGCAAAGCGAAGGCAATGTAACGCAACGTCACGAAAGGCGATGGCAAAGGCGAAGCAAAGCAAGGATTGGCAACGGCAAAGCAAACCGAAGTAACGATAGGCAATGGCGTAGTAACGCACGCTTTGCTCTGACAGGCAAAGGAGAAGCTAGTGATCCGCGGAGAACCGATGCGCAAAGGCAGAGTAGAGCAAGGACTGGTATCGCGACGGCAGGGCTGCGAAGGGCTCAGAGACGCAAAGGCTGTGCAGCAAACAGAAAAGCCCCACTCGGCAAGGAAGACTATTTAAGGAGGATGAAATGAAAATTACAAAGGAGCTCCTGCGGGAGAAAGGCGCATGTGCAGCTGGATACATGGATTTTCTGAAAGAATTCCCGCAAGAAAAGTATCCGGATGGCGTAGAGTATCAGGATTTGCTGGACTGCTGCGCGGAGAAGAATTTCAGTTACGGATTATGGCTGCTTTCAGAATTCGGCAGGACGGATGATGTCCGGAAGGTCGACGGCGATCTGATCACCGAAAAATCAATCATTTTTGCTGGACGGCTAGAAGTTTCCGGAAGCATCAAGGCAAGCTGGGGCATCGAGGCAGGCTGGGGCATCAAGGCAGGCCGTGGCATCAAGGCAGGCTATGGCATCAAGGCAGGCTATGGCATCGAGGCAGGCTATGGCATCGAGGCAGGCTGTGAGTTTGGCATTTACGCAGGCCTCCGCGTGAGAATCACAAGCGAATACAGAAAAATTATCGCGAAGACCAAGCCGGAGAATATCATGTGCGGCGAATTTGTGGAGGCAGAGAATGAGTGACGTTGAAATTATCACGGAGTTAAACCACCGGGCGGCGCGGGAGCGCGAGCTTGGCGAAAGGTGGGATGAGATCGTGCGGCTTCGCAAGCGGCAAAAGAGCCTGATGAAGATCGCGGAAACGGCCTGCTTCTCTGTGGCGTGTATGCTGCTGGGCGGTACGGCGGTTATGCTGGGCTTCGGCCTGTTCCGGGCGGCGGTCACGCTTGGAGGCGCGGCGGCGTGCTTCTTCGTCGGCGCGGTGCTTACGGGGGCATGATATGGAGCACCCTTGTGAGAGCTGCACGAAGGGGCGCGGGGAGAATTGCATGTGCAACAGATGGCGGGAGTGGTTCCGCTACACATGCGCGAATCCGCCCGAATCGACTCAGGAGCAGAAGGTCACGTACCGCGATATCGTGTTCTGGACGGTGTTTACAGAAGCGTGGAGGTGAACATGAAGCAGACGGAGAGAATCCTGCAATATATGCGCGACTTCGGAAGCATTACGCAGCTGGAAGCGATTCGGGACATCAGCTGTATGCGTCTGGGAGCGAGGATTTTTGATCTCAAGCGTGAGGGTTACGCGATCAAGAAGGAAACGGAAACGAGCAAGAACCGGTATGGTGAGGACACGAGCTATGCCAGATACAGGTTGGTGGATGATGAAGGATAAACAGCAAGCGCAATGTATGTTTGACCGGTTCGGCGCTGAGATTTACGAAGGCGAAGAATACTTCGCCGGAAACGATGGAGATATCTTCGTGTGCGATTCTGAGAACTTTGACCCGGGCAATCATATCGTTTGCGATCTGGTAGAGACGATGGGAACAAAGTGGATATTAGAACAGCTGGGGTATCAGAAGAAGACGTTCTGCCCCGGCTGAGAAGGAGGGTAATATGCTGAAAGGATTTAACGAGCTTGTACAGATCGACGTTTTGCCGTTCTGTGACAAGCGGAAAGCGAAGGATGACAATGGGAAGCCGATCGAAGTTCCGTATCTTCCGTGGGCGAAATGTAAAATGCTGCTCCACGAAAACGGGGCGAGCGAGGTCTACTTTGTGCCGCTGAAAAATGAGACTGGCGGGTACTTATTCCAGTCAAAGGAAGTCCATGACAAGAATGGCAGAACGACGGGGTGCTATTTCGTTTCCGTCGAAATCCACATCGACGATAAGACGTTCCGAATGGATATGCCGCTGATGAACGGTTCCTTAGTGGTTTACGATGACACGTTGAATCAGCTTCGGATTTCCAATGCTCATGCGAGAGCGTTTGTGAAGGGCGTGGCCATTCACACGGGGCTTGGCTTCAAGCTCTGGCTAAACGACAAGGACACGGAACGCGCAGACGATGACCTATCCCAGCACAGCATTATGGCGATCAAGCAGAGAATCGAGCAGCTGATTACTTTGAAGCTGCAAAACGGGGCGGATATGAGCTATATCCTCTCGGGGCTTGGGCTGAATCAGAAGAAATTCGATCAGCTGATGGCGTCGTTCGGTAACATTCAGTATCTGGAAAATACGCTGAAACGCTTATGATACACGACCACGACAGAAGCGGGTGGTTCGGCGCGTCGGATACGGCGGCGATCATGGGCAGATGGGACACAAAGACGTTCCGCAGCTTTTGGCTGCAAAAGCTCGGCGTGAACCGCGACCACTTTTCGACACTGGAAATGGATACCGGAAGTGCTTACGAACACAGGATTCTGGAACATATCGGCATCCGAAAGATGGACAGGCAGATTAAGATTCGGCGGCTTCGGCTTCGGGTGAACCTGGATGGCGAGGACGCGCAGGAAATATCAGAGGTAAAGACGCACAAGGGAGAATCCTTCAAGGTGCCCCGTGCGTACTGGATGCAAGCACAGGTTGAAATGTTCGCGGCGAAAAAGAATCTGCGTATCGTTGCGTACCATCTGGAACCGGAAGACTACAGAAACTGGTTTCGGGAGATTGAGGACGATAGGTTGTCATATCATCCGATACCGTATGATCGGGATTGGATAGAAGGCGAGTATCTGCCACGGCTTCGGTATCTTGCGAAGTGTCTCAGAAAGGGGGTCATTCCGGTTGAGGGAGCTGAACATAGTTGAAGCTTCGTGGAGCATGGACGCGGCGGGAAGCTGGCTGAGCCTCCGGCCGGAGCTGCCAGGACAAGCCCAGATGGTAGCCGGGGAGATTGAACCGCAGAAGAAGTACACGGTCACGATCAAGGAATTTCGCCAGAAGCGGAGCTTGGATGCAAACCGATATCTATGGGTGCTTTGCAATAAGCTTTCGGTCAAGGTGGGTGCGCCGCCGGAAGAAATCTACCGGCACTATATCCCGGATGTTGGCGATAACTCCGATACGATCTGCATTCCGGACGCAGCGGTCAAGCGATTTCGGGAGGACTGGGAATCGCACGGACTCGGGCGCTGCACGGAGGTCATGGCGTCAAAAATTCCTGGCTGCACGAACGTCATTTGCTACTACGGCTCAAGTACCTACGACACAAAGCAGATGGCGCGGCTCATTGATCTGGTCGTTGAGGACTGCAAACAGCAGGGCATTGAGACGCTCCCGCCGGAAGAACTCGAGCGTATGGCGCTGGAATGGAGGCAGGATGAGGAAAGAAACGAAGGCGACAAAGATACCTGAGAAGGTCAAGAAGGCCGTCTGGGCGCGCGACGGCGGGCGCTGCATCGTCTGCCTCCGCCCCGGCAATCCGTGGTGTCATTTCATCCCACGCTCGCAGGGTGGGCTTGGGATCGAAGAGAACATTGTGACGTTGTGCGATGGCTGCCACAAGCAGTTCGACCAGTCGGCGAAGCGCGAGCACATGAAAGCGTATATCAGACGCTACTTAAAAATGAAATATCCCGGGTGGGATGAAGAAAAGCTTATTTACAAGAAAGGAATGTAGATCATGGAAGACACAAGGACAAGCATTCTCCAAATGGCTCGTGGAGCGATTATGGAGAGAATCGACTACGAAATGACAAAGGTCGTGGACAACATCCTTGACCCGAACACAGAGGCTACAGCAAAGCGGAAAGTGCAGCTTACCATTGAGTTCCGCCCAGACTCCAACCGGCAGACCGTATCGGTTGCCTGCGGCGTGAAAAGCGCTCTTTGCCCGACAAATCCGGTTGCGACATCACTTTATATCACCGGAAATGAATTTGGCGAGGTCACGGCGGTGGAAATGGTACCGAACGTGCCCGGCCAGCTGGATATGATGGGCGAAGAACAGGAAGTAGCACCCGTCTTGAATTTGGTTAGAAATGCGTAAGGAGGAAAATGAAATGATTAAGGAAGCTATCGAGAAAATTGAGGCTATGGCGAAGCCGCAGGTTTTGGAAATTGGAGACCACACGTTTGCTGTCCTGCCGAATGGAAACTACAAGGAAATCCACGAGGATGTTTACGGCGCGAAAACGCTTGAACTGAACAGTCTCGACGCGCTGTGCAAGATGATCCTACGGGAGGGAACAGCTAATGCCGAAGACGGCCAGCTGTTTATCAAGATTCCATCGCATCTTTGCGTTGAGGCTTTCAGAACCCCGGATATGGATACTCCGTTTGAGCGGTTAACGCCGTATTTTGTTCGTGCGACGGACGTTCCCGGCTGGGATGCGGAAACAAAACTCACGTTCGAACGGGCGGCAGTCGCGCTGCAAACCAGATTTCAAGACTCGGAAGATCGCGCGTATACGCTTCAGCTGCTTTCGCAGATCACGACCGGCGCAAAGATCACCTATAACGATATTGGCGTCGCTACGACGATTGTCACGCAGAAGGGTGTGAGCTTACAGGCCAACGCGACGATTCGCCCGCTGGTAAAACTTCGCCCGTACAGAACCTTCCAGGAAATTGAGCAGCCGCTTGGACTGTTCCTTATCCGAATTGACGAAAGAGGCATTTCGTTCGTTGAGGCAGACGGCGGTATGTGGAAGCTGGAAGCGCGGAAGACGATCAAGGAATACCTCGAGGAACATCTTGCCGACGAGATCGAAGCTGGGCGCGTAACAGTCATGCTGTAAGGAGGAAGCATGCTGAACCACATTTATAAGAAAGGAACGTAATTATGGAATCCTATGTAAAACTGAGTACGGAAAAGTATGAGGAATTGGCGAAGAAGTGCCTGACGCTCGACATGCTCGCTGAATCGTATAAGAAGATGCCCTCGTATCGTTTCGACGATGTTTTGAAAGTCATTTTTGGCGCTCCGGAAGAGAATGCGGCGGATACGGAGGACGGCGAATGCTGAACCGCATTGTTATTATGGGCAGAATGACTCGAGACCCGGAGTTGAGAAAGACGCCGAACGGAACGTCCGTTGCATCCTTCACGCTGGCGGTTGACCGCGATCTTACGCCGAAGGGCGGAGAGAAAGAGACGGATTTCATTGATTGCGTCGCGTGGGCGGGAACCGCTGATTTTGTAAGCGGCTACTTTTTTAAGGGTAGCATGGCCGTCGTAGACGGTCGGTTGCAGCTGCGCGACTGGAAGGATAAGGACGGCAACAAGCGCCGGTCTGCTGAGATCGTGGCAAACCGTGTTTACTTCGGCGAAGGAAAGAAATCTTCGGAGCCGAAGGACCCGGAAAACCCCGGCGGGTTTACGATGATGGACGAAGATGACGGCGAAGAACTGCCGTTCTAAGGCGGTGGCGGGATGGCAAACAACAAAGACCCTGCCGTCTTGTTTTACACGTCGGATTTCCTATCCGGCTGTGCCTTGATGGATATGCGGGAGCGTGGGCAGTATATCACGCTCCTGTGTCTCCAAAGAGAGCGCGGGCATATGACGATGCAGGAAATCATACGGGCTGTCAAAAAGCCGTCAGACGAGGTTATGAGCAAGTTTCAGAAGGATGAGGACGGCAAGTACTTCAACCGCCGGATGGAGCTTGAAATCGAAAAACGGGACAAGCATTGCCAGCGTCAAAGGGAGAACATCAGCAAGCGTTGGAACAAAGAAAATGATAACTCTGGTATGGCTGATGGTAGTGCTTGCGGTAATACCACGGTATTACCTTTAGGAAATGGAAATGGAAATAGAAAAGAGAGTAGTTCTATTTCTGAGAAGAAACGTAAGAAATTTATACCACCTACGTTGGAAGAGGTTTCCGCATACGCGAAGGAGCGTGGAGTTCCGAATCTGGCACAGAAATTTTTCGACTATTATTCTGCCGGAAATTGGGCCGACGGGAAGGGCGATCCCGTACGGAACTGGAAGCAGAAGTTTTTGACGTGGGAATCGAAAGAACGCGAGAAGGGCGCGCCGTCACAGCCGGGGAAGAAGCCGGGCTACAACGTGCAGCATCACGGAGACGAGCTGTCCGATTTCCAGAGGGCGGCGATTCAGCGGATGTTGGGGGAGGAAGCATGATGAAGCAGGGAATCAAGGTCTGGATTGTCATTCCGGAGCCGCTGCCGATTTACCCTCGGCTCATGCCAAAGCTCAGAACGCCTTTAAGGGCGCGGAAGTATCCGCAGAAGATGCAGAACAAGGCGTTTTACCTCGTCAGCGTTAAGGACCCGGAGGACGGGCGGCGGAAGATTATCACCGTCCGGGAACCGGAATGCTGGGAGGCGGAAGTGACGGTGCAGGTCAGGAGGAAAGAATGAACAGTGTGAAAACGGAGTTGTTTCATGATAATTTCCAGAATTATAAAAAATACGGAATTCCAAAAGCACAACTTGTGATCGCGGATATCCCGTATAACATCGCTGGGAATGCGTATGCATCAAATCCAATGTGGTACAAAGGGGGAGATAACAAAAACGGGGAAAGCAAACTTGCGAAGAAAGCGTTTTTTAATTCCGATGGGAGTTTCAAAATCGCAGAGTATATGCATTTCTGCTCGCGTCTGCTTAAAAAAGAGCCAAAGGAGAAAAACCAAGCCCCGGCGATGATTGTGTTTTGCGCGTTCGAGCAGATACAGACGGTTATAGATTACGGAAAGCGATACGGGTTTCAGAAGTTTTACCCGCTGTTTTTTTGCAAAAACTATTCCGCGCAGGTGCTCAAAGCTAATATGCGTCCGGTCGGAGCAGTAGAATTCGCGGTTGTTCTTTACCGAAATAAGCTACCGAAATTTCGCAACGTAGACGTATACGGACAGAGGCACATGGTTTTTAACTGGTTTTCGTGGGAGAGAGATAACGCAAAGTTATACCCGAAAATCCACCCGACGCAAAAACCAGTGAGATTGCTGAAACAGCTTATTGAGATTTTTACAGACCCGGGCGACGTCGTGATAGACCCTTGCGCTGGTTCTGGGTCAACGCTTCGCGCAGCGGCAGAACTTGGACGGAATAGTTACGGGTCCGAAATCGACAAGCGGTTTTATAAAGCGGCGAAGGAGAAAATGCTCAGCTTTGAGCCGGACGGGCAAATAAAGTTGGAGGAACTGGCATGAGTAACTTTGGACCATGCGCGAAGGACTGCCCCAACCGGAAAGCCGGTTGCAGCGCGTCCTGCGAGGCTTGGAGCGCCGTGAAGGGAGAACGGCTGAAAAGCTACGACAAACGCGCCGAGATCATCGACATAAGCCAGATGACCGATGGCGGGGCAAAAAACTGCAGGCGAGCAGCAAGAGGGAAACGGAAAATAGGAGGGGAAATGTGACGCTATGACAGACAAGGAAACTATACGGGCGCTGCGGTGCTGCGAAAAAGAGGTTTGTGCAGACGGTGGTTTATGCCCGCTTTTTAGCGACGCGGATTGTATCGTGCATTTAGGCGAGGCAGCCGCTGACCTGATCGAGCGCCTGACCGCCGAGAATGCGAAGGCAGAAGCCGAGAGGGACGCTATAATCGAGCAGATAAAAGAGCGGCATGACTGCCTGGACTGCAAGCATAACGATTTTTGCGAATATGACGGTGCGATTGTCTTTGATTGCATGAACTGCGTGCAGGAAGGGTGTCCATGCGCCGGGTGCATCGATTCCAGCCGCTGGGAATGGCGCGGCTTGCCGGAAGGTGGAATGATGAAAGGTGCATCGAACTTCGACAAGCTGTGCCATCAGGTTTTTGATGGCAAAAACGACGGTACGAATTACCTTGCGTGGGAGACAGACATATGCTGCGGAAGATGTGGACACAAGCTCCACGTGTACTACTGCGAGGAAAGATTGTACCTCATCGAATGCGCGGTGTGCGGCACAAAAGCATTGACCAAAGCGGGGAATGTGGTGTTTGCGGCGTACAAGACGCTTGCACATACGCCAAAAATTGAGGAGGACGAAAAATGAGGCTCACAACGGATACCCCGAAAAACAATCTTGAAATGGCGCTGAACCTGTTCTACGTCAAGGACAAAGAGGTATGGGTGCGCGGATACGGGAAGAACGGCGCAGACATCAGCCTGTTCGACCTGTCGCGGGATCTGACCAGATGGAACTGCCCGTATGTGGACTTGGATATCTCGGATGATTCCTTCTCGACGATGATGGCCGAATGGCTCTGGGAAGATGTTGAATCGTTCGAGCACATTTTGGCTCTGCTCTATCAGGCAGCGTGGGTATGCGCGGAGCTGCGCGAACATTTGAAGCAGTTCGAGGACAAGGAGGATGCCGATGGAAAGACTAACGTTTGAAGGAAACTTTTGTGATATTGCACAGTGCCGAGACCTGGCGTGCCAGCAGAGCGGCAACTGCACGCAGAAGGAGGTATGGGAACGGCTCAAGGCTTACGAAGATGCGGGATTATCCCCGCAGGCGTGCGCCGAGGCGCGAGAGATAGAGGAAACACTTTCCGGCTGTGATTACTCCATCTCACGAATGGTGGAGCTGATGAAAGCCGACAAGGACGGGCGCGTCGTGATTCTGCCGTGCAAGGTGGGCGATACGGTGTGGTTTAAGACATACAAAAATAACGCGCGAGATTGCATTGGCGTGCAACCACATGAGGTTACAAGAATATCAGCAAGCATCATTGTTCCGGGGGAAATTGTGGATATCGGTATCCCTGTGGACCAGATCGGTGTGAGAGTATTTTTGAGCGAGACCGAAGCGGTTGCGGCTGACGCGAAACCTCCGGCTGGAAATTCCATTTTGGAAGTTTAGGAGGCGAAGCAGGATGGAACGGATGACAAGCCGAGATGAGGATTGCGTGCTGGTAAACGGTCACGCGCTGGGTTATGCGACGATCGGCGAACTCGTCCAGATGGCGGAACGTCTCGCAGCGTATGAGGATATGGACAGTAAGCGGCTCAGACCGGGCGATACGGTTTGGCTGTCTAAGATGTTTTACACGCGCCCCAAAAAGCCCGTGCCGGTCACGGTAGACGCAATCCGCATTGACGTCAACGGCACAACGTACATAACCGGGCGGAAGAGATTCTGCGAGGAAGCAATCGGACGAACGGTGTTTTTGACAGAGGAAGCCGCCAGAAAGGCTTTGCAGGAAATGGAGGGCAAGAAGGATGGCTAAGCACATAACCAAAGCGCAGTTGAGACAACTCTATCAGGCTCAGCTCCTCGATAACGACGAATATCTGAGACTTTTAAAAGAGTTTGCAGGGATAGAATCCCGACCGACCACGGAGTACAACCACTTCGACGAAAATGGCGAGTTTATTGGTAGCAGCGTGGACACCGATCTTTCTGACCTGCTGGACGAGGCAGGCGTGGAGGTGCGGGACGATGGGGCAACATAAGCACAACCCGACCGCTATTGCGGCGGCAAAAGGCGAGCTGCCGCCGAAGAAGCGGGAGCGGCGGCTGACCAAGCGGCAGGCGGAGCGGCTTTTGAAAGCAGAGATCCTGAGTAGATGCACGCCGCTGCTTGCACTGCCGTATGAAATGCAAAACAGAATCGGAAGGGAGTATATGTCTTATGACTGATTACATCAAGCACACAGATTTTCCAGTAAAATACACTGAAATATGGGCGTTGTACCATTTTTGCGTCGATCTTGGAATCAAATGCACGATAGAGCGCCTGCACGACGGCTATGCAGTGCGTTTCCCGGACGGAAGTGACTTCGCACAGCATCATGGCACATATGGCGGGACGGAAGGATGCGTTGAACCGGCTATCGGGGACTCCGAATTTGACTATACTGCAGTCGGCTTGAACTTAGCGAAGGAGCTCGTGAAGAAACACAAAGGAAAATTGGAGGCAGACCATGCCTGACGAATACATCAGCTGCGAGGAGGCCGAGCGGGCGACGGAGGGCAGGCAAAGGTGAGCAGTAAAGAGTACATGCGGCGCTACATCCGGGAGTACAAACGCGAATCTTACACGTTTTTCCGGGAAATCGGCCTTTGCGTCAGATGCGGGCTGAACCCGCCTCGGCCCGGAAAAACAAGGTGCCAGGCCTGCGCAGATAAGGAAAACGCATGGCAGCGGCAGGAAAGGAGCCGGAAGTATGGACAAATCCGAGTATGAGAAAATGAACGTCAAAAAACTGGTTGAAACGATCTGCTTTTTGAAAGAGCAGAATCAAAAGCTTGGGGTGACGCTTTTGCAGGCCATGCGCGATATGGAGAAACTGGATGCCTGCGAGATCTGCAAATATAGCCACAATGGAAGCTGCACAGCGCCGAAGGAGCTTACATGGAGAGTGAAAAACTGGTTTCTGCCGATGGTCTGAGGGAATGGTTGAAGAAGATCCCGCTTCATGATTTGAGCGATGGTCGCGGGCTTTGTCGCATAATTTTCGCGGAAGACTTCGAAAGGGCGATGGCGTCATTTCCGGGCGATGCTATACAAATAGTGCGCTGCAAGGATTGCAAGTGGTTTGCGGACAACAACGGTGGAGAGTGGTATGGCTGCAAGATGTTTCATGTCGTTCGGATTACCCCAGAGGACGCACCGAAACCTGACGATTTTTGCAGCTACGGAGAACGGAGGGAAGAATGAACACACACATTACAAACATCAAGGGCGACTGGCAGGAGGTCGTGGACCCCTGCCGCGCCACCTCCGGAAAAGGCTCTTTGGGACATGAGCCGAGCGAGGACTTTAAGCGCCGAATTCTGATTGCCGAACACTCGCCGATTCGGCGGATCTCGGTATCGTGGGTTTGGCAAGGCATTAAGAGCTGGATTGCGACGCACTGGTCAAGGCACAAATGGGAGTGCTTTATCTCCACGCAGAGGACAGACCGAACCGGAACGCCGAGGGACAAGCTGCCGCAGGACGCGCCGGTGATCTTCGTGGGTGAGGCAAATGTGCAAGCTCTGATCGACACCATGCGCAAACGGTTGTGCTGCCAGGCAGACCGCGAGACACGGGCGTACGCTTCGGACCTCAAAGCAACATTGCATATCAAGCAGCCGGAGATCTCCGATGTGCTTGTGCCGAACTGTGTATATCGCTGCGGCTGCCCGGAATTGGAATCGTGTGACCTTTTTAAAACATGGCAGATGAGCTGCGCGGATATCGCAAGCACGGATATCCAGAAACGGTATGATGCGTACAATACGATATTCTGGGCTGTGAGAGGGGAGGTATTCGATGGGCGTGATCCTTGCGATTGACCCCGGCAACGAGAAATCCGGCTATGTTATCGTAGAGCACGACGGGAAGGAAATCCGGAAGGTGCTGGACGTTGGGAAGATTCCGAACGAGGAGATATATAAAGTGCTCTGCTGGCCATATGAACATTTAGCGATTGAGATGGTGGCGGGAATGGGAATGCCGGTAGGCCAAGAGGTGTTTGACACCTGCTTCTGGATTGGGCGGTTCTGGGAATATGCCGAGATTTACCGGCAGGGATACCAGATACAGAAGATCTTCCGCCGGGAGGAAAAGCTTTACCTTTGCGGCAGAGCGACGGCGAAGGATGCGAACATCCGACAAGCCCTCGTCGACCGCTACGCGCCAGGTCAGCCGAACTACGGCAAGGGAACAAAGAAGAACCCCGGTTTCTTTTACGGCTTCTCGGCGGATATGTGGGCGGCTATGGCGGTGGCTGTGACGTATTTTGATAAGTACATAAGGGGGATACAGCTATGATTTGCCCGGGATGCAACAAAAAGATGCGGTGCAAAGACAGCAGGCCTACCAGTGACAGAATCATAAAAACACGAAGATATTTATGCGAAAGCTGTGGCGAGGTGCGCTACACGGTGGAGATCCTAAAGGAAACATACAGCGCGCTTTCAGCGCAAAGACTAAAGGAGGTAACGCATGGAGCAGTTGAAGGGCGCGAAGTTTGACGGCGGAAAGCCCAGACCGTCCACCGTCCCCGTGGAGGCGATAGAGGCGATCATGGCGACGCGGGGATATGGCTTGGCGAAGTACAAAGACGCGGAGGACTGGCGCAGCATTGAGCCGGAGAGATGGCACGAGGCGCTGTTACGTCATGTCTTAGCAATCTGGGAAGACCCGACGCACATTGACGAAGAATCCGGGCTTCCGTCTATTTGGCACGTGATGACAAACGGGGCGTTCTTGTGTGCGTGTTTGAAGGATGTCTTGGACGAGAAAATGAAACAAGGGGGGTGATACGGTGAGCAAACCGCGCTATGGGTGGTGGGGGTATGCGAAGTGGATGATACGAAGTTACAAAAGCGGTACGCTTATGACGCGCGAGGAAATCGACGCGGTAGATGCTGCCGTCGAGGAAACAAAGCAGCTTCCCGACGGGGCGGAACGCCTCCGGCTCATAGATTTGGTTCTTTGGAAGCGTACACACACCTTACAGGGCGCTGCGATGGTGGTATATGTTTCGGAGCGTACCGCTCAGGAATGGCATAGGCAGTTTATCTACTTGGTGGCAGAAAAACGTGGTTTATATTCAAAAGTTTGCGTAAGAGAGCCTTAAACATAGTGTATCGTTGAGAGCGTAGAGGTGTATCCTCTGCGTTCTCATCCTTTTCAACGGCTACGCAGCGTACTGCGGAACCTCCTTTTTCTTAGCTCCACCGGAAACCGCAATCCGGTGGAGCGTGAAAAGGATAACTATTTCGAGGTGGTGATTATGGCTGCGAGGTTGACAGATCGGCAAAAAAAGAAAATAGTTGCCGACTATGCCCAGCTCGGAAGCTGTAACGCTGTGGCAAAGCTTAACGGCTGCTCCCCGAACACCGTAAAGAAGATTGTGCACAATAATGCAGATATTGCAGAGATGTGCAGACGAAAAAAAGAAGAAAACACAGCAGATATTCTCGCGTACATGGACTCCCGAAAAGAGCTTGTATGTTCTTTCATTGGGAAAGGGCTTGAGATGCTAAATGACCCTGATAAACTCGCGGCTGCAAACCTCAGCCAGATTACAACGGCGATGGGGACGCTGATCGACAAATGGGCGATGATTGGGGGAAATCCATCAGATACGATTAAGGAAGACGCTCTGAGTCAGAGCTTGCGTGAAATGGCAGAAGGGTTGGGGAGCGATGATTAGCCCAAAACAGCAGAAAATCCTTGCATTCCCCTATTCCAAGTATGACGCGCTGATCTGCGACGGCGCTGTGCGTTCCGGTAAGACCTCCATCATGATGTGGGCATTTGTACGCTGGGCGATGGAGAATTTCAGCGGGCAGCGCTTTGGTGTGTGTGGCCGCACGGTTGATAGCTGCACAAAGAACATCATTGTACCGTTTACGGCGATGAGCCTTGCGAAGGAGCGCTATATCGTCCGATGGCGGCGCGGCGATAAGGTCATGGAAGTGCGACGCGGTGCTGTGACGAACTATTTTGAAGTTTTCGGCGGCAAGGATGAGGCAAGCTATACGCTGATTCAAGGCAGAACGTTAGCTGGCGTGCTGCTGGACGAAGTTGTACTTATGCCCCGCTCTTTTGTGGAGCAGGCACTTGCGCGTTGCTCTGTGGACGGTGCAAAGCTGTGGTTCTCTTGCAACCCCGGAAGCCCTCACCACTGGTTCTATCAGGAATGGATAAAGCGGCATAGAGAACGGAACACGCTTTACCTACATTTCGAAATGCGGGATAACCCCGGCTTGAGCGAAAGGACGCTTGAGCGCTATGAGAACATGTACGCCGGGATATTCTACGACCGCTATGTGCGTGGGCTGTGGGTAGCTGCGGAGGGAATTGTTTACAAGGACTTTGCCAACGACACGGAAAAGTATCTGATTGACGACCCTATCAAATGGGTGGAAGAAAACGATACAAAGTTTTCCGTTATTTCCATCGGCGTTGACTTCGGCGGCACGAAGTCTGCAACGAAGTTTCAAGCGACTGGAATCACAAAAGACTATCGCGTGGTCGCACTGGAAGAGGAATACATCAAGAACGAAGAGATCGACCCTGACGCGCTGAACAGGCGGTTTGCTACGTTTTGCAAGCTGATAACATCGAAATACGGATACAGCCAGACGCGGGCAGACAGCGCGGAAACAATTTTGATTCGTGGGCTAGATCATACGGCACAGAAGCAGAATCTTGGGACACAGGTCAAGAACGCGCTGAAAATGCAGATCACAGACAGAATCAGACTGGTTGTGCTGCTGATGAAGCAAGGCAGGCTCAAGGTTTCGCGGAACTGCCCGCATTTGATCGATGCGTTCCAATCAGCAATTTATGACCCGGATAAGTTCGAGGACGAGCGACTTGACGATGGGACATCCGATATTGACAGCCTCGATGCGTTTGAGTACAGCATAGAGCCATATTACAAAGACCTGGAACGCGCCGGGCATACGATAGGACGGTGAAAGAGTGAACATACGCAGAGCATTAAAGGAGATGGGATTCGATACCGTTGATCTCGATTTCTACAAGCTGATCGGAGTGTGGGGAGACTGGTACAAAGGGAATGTCGAGGACTTCCACAGTTACACGGTATGGAATGGCATTGAAGAATTGGAATGCCACAGATATTCCGTAAGCATGGCGAAAAAGGTATGCGAGGACTGGGCAAACCTTCTGATGAACGAGCGGGTAAACATCACGCTCGAGGGGAAGAAGGAGCAGGAGTTCGTAGACACGATTCTCTCGGAAAACAACTGGGAGATCAAGGCGAACGAATCGCAGGAGCGAAAGGCAGCGCTTGGAACGATAGCGTATGTTCCGGTCATTGAGGGAATGTTCATCAATCCGGACACTTCCGAAATTGCTGATTCTGGGCGCATTCGTATCAACTATGTCAGCGCGACGAACATTTATCCCCTGACATGGGACAATGGAATCATCAGAGAGTGTGCGTTCGCCTCTACAAAAAAGGTGGACGATACAGAGTACACATACATTCAAGTTCACAGGCTGAACGGCGGCGAGTACGACATCGAGAACCATTTGTATGATTCCGAAGAAGTCCCTCTGACCAGTGTAAAGGGCTTTGAAACAATCCCTCCTGTTGTACATACAGGGAGCGACAAGCCTCAGTTTGTCATTGACAGACTGAATATCGCGAACACCGATGAAAATAATCCGCTTGGTGTGGCTGTGTTTGCATATGCCATTGACCAGCTCAAGAGCGTTGATATTACGTATGACAGCTATGTGAATGAGTTTGTTCTTGGCAAAAAGCGCATTGTAGTGCAGCCGGAAGCAACTCGGGACGTGAACGGAAGACCGGTCTTTGATAAACGTGAGACTGTGTATTACGTTTTGCCGGAAGACAGGGCGAACAACGGGAACATCTTGCAGTCTGTTGACATGACGCTTCGTACCGAGGAGTTCAACACCGGTATGCAGGATATGCTGAATATTCTTTCCAGCAAGTGCGGCTTCGGTGAGAATCATTACAAATTCGATCAGGGAAGTATTGCTACAGCGACGCAGGTTATCAGCGAGAACAGCACCATGTTCCGAACGATCAAGAAGCATGAGATTTTGCTTGAACAGGCAATCACAGATCTTTGCAGGACGCTGCTCCGCATGGGGAACAGGTACATGGAAGCTGGCCTGAATGAGGAAGTACAGATTTCTATTGACTTTGACGATTCTATCATCGAGGACAAGCAGACGGACTTCCTGCGAGATATGCAACTGCTGGACGCTGGGATTATGAACGACTGGGAGTTCCGTATGCGCTGGATGAACGAGGACGAGGCAACCGCAAAGGCTGCAATCCCAAAGGCGCAGGACATGGTAACTGAACAGCAGCAGGAGGTGGAGTGATGGGAGGCCGTGGAAGTTCTGGAGGCGCTGGAGGCGGCGGAGCCGGTATTATACAACCATTACCGCAAGCACTGGTTAGCGGCATACTGGCAGATGCACGGGATGACGGTTTACCCGACGATCTCATGGAGCGATGAGAGGAGCTATGATTGGTGCTTCGATGGCGAGCCTGTCGGCGGCATAGTGGCGGGGTTTTTCTTTTGGGTTCATCGAGA
>OGPU01001191.1_pt1 | contig 23716 bp, 18 predicted proteins | sample 1552991 | NCBI WGS metagenome assembly OGPU01 (sample SAMEA2580296, study PRJEB22360) | human gut metagenome | biome: human gut; feature: human-associated habitat; material: faeces | place: Denmark | collected 2008/2010 | reverse complement strand
GTGGCGGAAACAGGGAGGAGTTGTTGGGGCCGCGGCCAGCAAGACACGAGCACAAAGCTTTGTGCGAAGTGGATGCTGGGAGCCGCAACCCGATAGCTCTGCTTAGAGGAAATTTTGGAAGGAGCGATAGAATGATCCAGATCACTTACAACGAGATGGGAGACATGATGTTCCTGCGGGCCGAGGGGCACGCGGAGTTTGCACCCAAGGGGCAGGACATTGTATGTGCTGCCGTGAGTGCGCTGCTGCAGACGCTGGCATACAGTCTGGACAGCGGGACCGTGACCTGTGCCGATGACAGGAACCTGATGGTGGTACAGGCAAAGCAGGGCACTGACAGCCTGGCAAAATTTGAACTGGTGACGGACGGTCTGATCCTGCTGGCGGATGCCTACCCGGAGCATGTGCGGTACATCAACCTACACGCAGACAAGGCAGATGCCATTGATCTGCAGATGTTTGCAGACGGTGGTGCTGCGGGCGGGGACGGAACCTCTCAGTCCGCTGGCGCGGACAGCTCTCCCAACGGGAGAGCCAACGCATCTGCAGGGGCAGCGAACGGGGAAGGCAATGCCATTGAGCTGCCTGCCCTGCGGCCGGCAGAAGAGCGGCTGGCCCGGCGGAGCGGGGTGCTGAAGCGGAGCAGCCGGGAAGAGGACGGCAATCAGAAGAACGCGCCCTCTCAGCCGCCTGAAGGCGACAGCTCTCCCGAGGGGAGAGCCGACACATCTGCCGAGGAAGGTGCTGCTAACCAGGAAGCTGAGGGCAAGGACGGCGAGGAGAAGGGCGAAGGCAAGACCAAGAGCCCGGAGGAGCGGCGGAAAGCCTTTGGTGAGCTGCTGCGCGGAGAGTATGCCGACCTGACCGAGGAGCTGATGCAGAACGCCGTGACCGAAGCGACCCGGCGGCTGGAAGCAAGCCCGGCCATGAAGGGCCTGATGCAGGCGCTGCAGGAAAAGTACGGCACGGATGCCAACGACCTGGTGGCCCTGACCGAGGCTGTGCGGAACGGCGCGGTGAAGGACGATGCCTACTACGAGAAGCTGGCCATGGAGAAGGGCGTTTCCACCAGGACGGCCCGGGAGCTGGACAAGCTGGAAAGCCAGAACCGGCACCTGACCGAACAGCAGCAGATGATCCAGCAGATGGAGCGTCAGCGTGCCCAGCAGGCCCGCATTGCCGAGCTGCAGGCCGGATGGGACCGGGAAGCGGAGCAGCTGAAAGCCCAGTATCCCGACTTCAACATGGCTGAGGTGCTGGCGAACCCGGAGGTGGAGAAGATGATGCGGTCGGGCGTTTCTATGACGAACGCCTACCGCAGCGCCTACTTTGATCACATCCTGAAACAGCAGCAGGCCGCCACGGCCCAGCAGGTGGAGCAGGGCGTGGTGAACCGGATGCAGCAGCGCAATGCCCGGCCCGGCGAGAACGGCACCCGCCCCGGCGGCGCGGTGCAGACCAAGATCGACGTATCCCACATGAGCCGCAAGGAAATGGAAGAGATGGAGAAGCGGGCCATGCGAGGTGAAGTGATTACGTTGTAACCCTCTCACCGGCACTGTCCGCCTACGGCGGCGCAGATGCCGGAGCTCCCCTAGTAGGGGAGCCGTGAGTAGAGGAAAATAAATTTTAGGAGGAAGCTATGAACAACAGAACCGAGAACCTGAAGCTGGATCTGCAGATGTTTGCAACGGCCAGCACCCAGAACCAGAACACCACCGGCGCATCCGGCATGAGTGCCGAGATGAAAACCTTTTACGAGAAGCGCCTGATCGACCAGGCAGAGCCTGCCCTGGTGCATGACCAGTTCGGTGACCCGTATCCCATTCCGGCCAACGGCGGCAAGAACATTGAGTTCCGCAAGTATGACAGCCTGCCCAAGGCCACCACTCCGCTGACCGAGGGTGTGACCCCGGACGGCCAGACCATGAACGTTTCCACCGTTACCGCTGAAGTCAGGCAGTACGGCGGCTGGGTGCCCATTACCGACACGCTGCAGCTGACCTCCATTGACAACAACATCATACAGGCAACCAAGATCATTGCCAGCCAGGCGGGCCGCACCCTGGACACCATCGTGCGTGATGTGCTGGCGGGCGGCACCAATGTGATCTATGCGCCCAAGATCGGCGAAGGCGGCGCGGAGACCGCTGTGACCAGCCGCGCCACCCTGGACGCGACCTGCCAGCTGACCAGCGACCTGATCGCCCGTGCGGCCACCCAGCTGAAGGCCATGAACGCTGACCCCATCGGCACCAGCTTTGTGGGCATCATCCACCCTTATGTGGCCTATGACCTGCGCCGTGATCCGGACTGGATCGATGTGCACAAGTACGCCCAGCCGGACGAGATCTACAACGGCGAGATCGGCACGCTGCACGGTGTGCGCTTTGTGGAGACCAGCGAGGCAAAGATCTGGAAGGGCACCGGCTGCCCGACGGGTCTGGCTGTGTTCAGCACCCTGATCCTGGGTGCCCACGCCTACGGTTCCACCGAGATCGAGGGCGGCGGCCTGGAGCACATCGTGAAGCAGCTGGGCTACGGTGACGACCCCCTGAACCAGCGCGCATCTGTGGGCTGGAAGGCACACAAGACCGCTGAGCGCCTGGTGGAGCAGTACATGGTGCGCATTGAGAGCTGCAGCGCACGGTACAGCGCAACGGCTGAGGCGAACTAACCATGAGCCGCCGAACGGATTTGGAACTAAACCTCTCAGTCAGCGCTTTGGGCGCTGACAGCTCCCCTAGTAGGGGAGCCAAGTGTAGGAGTTCGGCGGAGGATAGAGTGATAGAAAGGAGCCGATAAAATGGCAGAAGCAAAGAAAAAGACTGAGACAATCCGGCTGTTTTCGGACGGCGGAAAGTACAAGGGAGACCTGTTCGTGAGCGTGAACGGTGTGAACTACCAGCTGCAGCGCGGCAAGAACATTGAGGTGCCCCCGGAGGTGGCGGAGGTCATCCGCCACAGCCAGGAACAGGACGACCAGACCGCTGCCCGTATGGAAGAGCTGGCGAATAAGGCGTAATTTTAACCCTCTCAGTGCGCAGTCCGGCATGGCCGGAGCTGCTTACAGCTCCCCCGAAGGGGGAGCCCTGCTTAGATGTATCCCCCCGGCCCGGCGGCACACGCTGTGCCGGGGGTTATTTGTTTGGAGGTCTTTTATGACAGTAGGAAAGGCAATTGCAACCGCCGACAAGCTGCGGCCCAACAACGGGTTTGACCGCGAGCTGAAGATCTTATGGCTGCGGCAGGCGGATGCGGGGCTGAGAAAGAGCGTGGTGGACAAGAGCGACACCACCGATTTTGATGCCGTGGGTGCGGATATTTTATACGACCGGGAGCAGGAACTTTTGCGGCAGGACGCGGAGCTGCTGCTGCCGGAGCCCTACGACAGCTACTATGCCCACTATCTGGCGGCCCAGATGGACGCGGCCCTGGGCGAGACCGACCGCTATGCCAACGAGATGCAGCTGGCCAACGAGAACCAGCAGGAGTTTGCAGCCTGGTGCAGGCACACCTACCTGTCCAGGATGGCCACGAAGTGGAGGTACTGAGATGGCACTGCCGAGTTTACACAGCATCTCGACGGGGAAGAGCATCCAGACGGCCTTTGGCGGCCTGAACGAAAGCTATGCCTGCGCCGAGGCAGAATTTACCGAGATGAAGAACTTTTCCAGCCGGGGATACCCCGCACTGCAGACCCGGACACCCCGGCGCACCATGCGGGCCATGGGCCGCTGCAACGGGATGTACCACCTGAACGGTCTGCTGCTGTGCGAGGGCACCACCCTGCGCTACACCGAGGACAGCGAGGACGACGTGGCCACCGCGGCTGCGGGCGGGGAGATCGTGCTGGAAAATGCCGTGACGGACAGCGAGAAAATTATGATCGGCATGGGCACAAAGATCCTGATCTGGCCGGATGCCAAGAGCTTTGACACGGCCACCGGCAAGCTGAAAGCTCTGAGCGCTGCATGGAGCCAGACCGGCACGGTGACCATTGCCCCCTGCGACGCGGGCGGCAAGACCTACACCGTGAGCAGCGTGGGCACCACGGAACCTTCTGGCCCGGCGGACGGGACGCTGTTTCTGAAACAGAACTCCTCTTCCAGCAAGTGGGCCTATGTGAACGTGCTGGAACAGTACGATGCCAAGAGCGGCAAGTGGGCGGAGATCCTTTTGAACAGCGTGAAGATGACCCTGCCCGGGCTGGCCGCTGCGGGCTTCAAGAAGGGGGACACCATTACGGTGGAGCAGGTGCCCGGGCTGGTGGAAGAGTATCTGGCCGAGGGCGTGAACGGCGAGGTGACCATTGAGCAGATGGACGGGGACAGCATTGTGCTGACCGGCAGCCCAAAGACCGAGAGCGCCCGCTATTACGGCAGCTTTACCGTGACGGCGGGCGGTACCACCTGGAAGAGCATGAACGGCAGCGAGAGCGCCACAGCGGGCGGTGCAGCCATTACCGCACGGCGGCGGGTGCCCCGGCTGGAATATGTGACCGAGAACGCAAACCGGGTATGGGGCTGCAACAGCGAGGAGAACGTGATCTACAGCTGCAAGCTGGGCGACCCCACCAACTGGTACAGCTACCGGGGCATTGCTTCGGACAGCTACGCCGTGAACGTGGGCAGTGACGGCCCCTTTACCGGTGCGGCCACCTGCATGGGCTATGTGCTGTTCTTCAAGGAGAACTGCCTGCACAAGCTCTACGGCAGCCGCCCGGCGGACTATCAGCTGGTGAGCGTGCAGTGCCGGGGCGTGGCCAAGCAGGCCAGCAAGAGCATGTGTGTGCTGGCAGAGGTGCTGTACTACCTTTCCCCTGACGGCGTGATGGCCTGGGACGGCAGCCTGCCGGTGAAGATCAGCGGCGGACTGGACAACACCTGGCTGATGAACGTGCGCGGGGCGGTGGGCGGTGTACTGGACACCCGGTATTACCTGCATCTGCGGGTGCCGGGCCGGAACGAGACCCGGCTGCTGGTCTACGACACCGAACGGCGGCTCTGGCACGAGGAGGACACGGCGGCAGAAGAGAATGCTTCCGGCTGGGCAATGTGCTCCACGGGGCGGCAGCTCTACCAGTGGGACGGCGTAAACCTGTGGGCCACCGAACCGGAACGGGAGGCCGACCGGGACACCGACACGGCAAAGGCGAATCTGGAACAGAAGGTGGGCTTTGAGGCTGTGAGCGGCGACATTGGGTTGAACATCCCGGCGGACAAGTACATCAACCGGGTGTTTCTGCGGGTGGATGCCCTGACGTACAGCGTTGTGGAGCTGCAGGCCAGCTATGAGGGCGGGGCCTGGGAGACACTGGGCCAGGCAGCCGTTCTGAACAAATACACCCGGGTCAACCTGCCCTTTGTGCCGGAGCGGCACGACACCATGCGGCTGCGGATCAAGGGCACCGGGCAGATCGCGGTGCGGAGCATTGCGTTCAGCATGGCAGAGAGCCGGGGCAACCGGGTGGCCGGAGGGGAACCGAAGAGATAGCCCTGCTTAGAGGAAGGAGATTTTATATGGCAGATATTACGAGGCTTGGCGAGATCGCCATGCCGAAACTGAGTGACAACATGGCCCCGGAGGACAGGAGAAGCATCAACAACTACCTGATGCAGCTGCGGGACCAGATGATGTACATGATGCAGAACCTGGACGAGACGAACTTCAGCGACACCATGCGGGACAAGCTGGTGGCCATGGGGCTGAAGGTGGAGTAAACGAAAGGAGACAGTGAGAAGATGGCAAGAGGAAAGTGGTGGGAGTACCTGATTCCGGGCCACAATGTGGGGCTGATGGTAGGTGATGTGTATGACAGCATTACCGGCAACAGCGAAAAGAATGCGGGCACCGGCGTGTTTGGAACCAGAAAGAACGGTTCCAACAGCTACCAGTACGCCCAGAGCAATGACCGGGTGACCACGGCAAAGAACAATCTGGATTACTGGAAGGGACAGCAGCCGGAGGACACGACGGGCCAGTATGACAGCCAGATCAGCGGCACGCAGAGCCAGCTGGACAAGATGAACCGGGACGGCTTTTCTTACGACTACACCAAGGACGCAGCTTACCAGCAGTACAAGAACCAGTACACCCGGGGTGCGGAGCTGGCCAGCGAGAACGCTGCCGCCAATGCTTCGGCCCGCAGCGGCGGCTACGGCAACAGCTGGGGCACTTCCAGCGGGCAGACGGCCTACCAGAGCACCATGAACGGGCTTTCGGACGTGGCAGACAGCTTGTACAGCCAGGCTTATAACGAATATGCCACCAAGAAGAGTGACCTGGGCAACCGGCTGAGCTCTTTGCAGCAGCAAAAGCAGCTGGCGATCAACGATTACAACACTCGCCTGAACAATTACTATGGCCAGCTGAACAGTGCCCAGACCGAATATGCCAACGCGGTGGGGGCCAACCAGAAGAAGGATGCGAACAACACCAACTTCTGGGGGAACGTTTTGCAGGTCGGCGCAAGCATGCTGCCGTGGGTGCTGAAAGCGCTTGCCGTGATCTGAAGACCGGTGTGTGGCAGAAGAAAAGGAGAACGACATGTTATTTGATACCTTACGGAGAAAGAACCAGGCGGAACAGGAAGAGCGGGAATGGAATGCCAACCGCCCGGCGGACTATGTGAGCCGGAACAAGGACGCAATGGACAGCCTGACCGGGCAGATCGGCACAGGGTTCGACTGGGACACCGGCAGCAAAGCCTACCAGCAGTACCGCGCCCAGGCCCAGGCCAATGCTGCCGCCAGCGCGGAGAACGCCCAGGCCAACGCGGCGATGCTGGCGGGCGGGTATGGCAGCAGCTACGCCGACAGCGTGGCAAAGCAGGGCCAGCAGCAGGCGCTGAGCGGCATTGACAATGCGGTACCCGGCCTGAGAGGCCAGGCGCTGAGCGAATACCAGAACCAGCAGAACGACCTGCTGAGTGCCCTTTCCGGCATGGCCAACACCGAGGCGCTGGACCGCAGTGCCTACGGCAGCAACTTTGCCAGCCACACGGCGTGGCAGAATTTCCTTGCCAACCAGAGCGAACAGGCCCGGAACGAGAACGACAATTACTGGAACAACCTCTGGAACACGGTAAAGAACATCGGCTCGGCGGCCCTGACAGCCTACGATGGGTACAAGGGGTACACACAGCAGCAGTGGGAAAATGACTTTGCCCGGGAACAGTGGGAGTACAACAAGAACCGCACCGACCAGAGCGATGCCCTGAACGCCTACCAGAAGGCGTTCAACCTGTACACCCAGGGCGCTGGGGATGCGGCCAGCGACGTGCTGAACCGGTACGGCCTGAACGCAAACGCTTTTGCTAACTACACCGGCGCACCGGTGACCCGGGACGATCAGGCGGGTGTTCTGAGCACCGCGGCTTATCTGGTGGCAAGCGGAAATCAGGAAGCGGCGGCCAACCTGCTGAAGATGTACGGGCTGGACAGCAATGCAGCCGGTTCCTATGGCACCATTGCAAAACGTCAGCTGGCGACCCAGCTGGCAAAGGCGGCAGCTACGAAGAGTAGCGGAAGTTCGAGAAGATCCGGCGGCTCCAGCAAGAGCGGAAGCGGGTGGACAAACAGCCAACTGCTGACGGCGCTGGGTAAGTATCAGAGCCTGAAGGATGATGACCCGACCAAGAGCGTCTATGCGAACATTCTGGCCAGCGCCGGAATGCTGCCGGACGGTGACACGGGCACAACAGCAGCGACCGGAACTGGCAGCGGGCTGATCACCCCGCTGGCGAATCCGAACAAGTGGGCCCTGCCCGGGGGAACCACGGGAGGGAGCACGGGTAAGAGTACCGGAATGCCGTACAGCAACGCCCTGAGCTATGCAAAGGGGTGGAGTGCAGAAGGGGTGGATTCGGATACGATCTATGCCCGGCTGGTCAACATGGGTATAAATGATGACGTGGCGGCCAAGGTCTGGAATGCGATGGGATGGTAAGGAGAACAAAAATGGCATGGACAGCAGAACAGATGGCCCAGAAGCGGGCCAAACTTCAGAAAAAAACCAATGCCGCTGCTGGCGGGGCAGAACCCCTCAGTCAGCGCAAGAGCGCTGACAGCCCCCCTGATAGTGGGGCCCTTGGCAGTACGGGAAACTCTGTGTCGGACAATAAAAGCAATACATGGACGGCGGAAAAAATGGCCGAAAAACGTGCGGCACTGCAAACCCAGAAGCAGCAGACGGGCACCGACCTATATTCCACGGCGCTGGAGGATTACCGGACAAGGAACAACCTGGGCTTTGCGGATGACATGGACAGCCGGAGCGACGAGCTGAACCGGCAGAAGGTGACAGTGAGCCCGGCGGGGAATACTCTGGGAACGTGGTACGGACAGCAGGCCCAGAAGCTGAAGAACAGCTATGCGGAGTACAGCCAGCCGGAGGCCTTTGACCAGGCCAACCAGTGGTTTGACCAGCCTCGGAATCAGGAGCTTGTGAACAAGCTGCTGGAAAAGAAGAGCAATTATACCAGCTATGCCGAGACCGGCACCAGCAGAAACGGGGCCAGCGCCGGGGATGGTAGCATCGACCCCTTCCGCACCACGGGAATCAAGGGGAAGGTGGGCAACACCTACAGCACGGCGGACCTGAAAAAGCTGGGGTACACGGACACGGAGATCCGGCAGGCCAGAGAGTATCTGGACACCATGGAAGAAATCCCGGAGTGGAAGCAGCTGGCCCGGCGGACGGCAAACACCGTGGGCGGCGTTGCGGACACCGTGGCCGCTGCCCCGCTGATGGGTGCGGAGTACCTGGTGCAGGCCGGAAAGAACATCCGGCAGAGCAGCGAGAACCGGAAAGCACTGGAAGCAGAGCTTGCCCGGAACCCCCGCGAGAAGAACCTGTATGACCAGCTGATGGAAACTGACATGGACTACCAGCCCAAGTACAGCATCGGCGACCTGTTGCAGCAGGGATTTACCCGGCAGGAGATCGAGGACATGCGCAGCCGCATTGCCGGAACGGAAGCAAAGGGTGGCATCGACACGGAGAAGAGCGTGGGCTACCAGCTGTACAACCGGGGCCAGCAGCTGACGGGCGCGGCCCAGAGCGGCCTGACCGATGTGCAGCGGACCGTGCAGGGCGTGGCGACCAGCGCGGCAGAGAACCTTGCCGTGGCTGCCATCAACCCGGCGGCGGTGCTGCCGGTGCTGAGTGCCCAGGGCGCTGCGGATGCCATGGGCAAGAGCGCGGCCAAGGACGAAAGCGCAGGCAAGGCGCTGGCGGGCGGTGTGGCCAAGTTTGGCGCAGGATGGGCCATCAACAGCGTGGGTGCGGCTGATCTGGCAAGAACCATGGGCGCGGACTACGCCAGAAATTCCGTGGCGGGAGCTGTGGCAGACAAGATCCGGGCGCTGGCTGGGGATTCGGCCTTTGCGGCGGCACATCCGGCAGTTGCCAACGCCATTTCCGGCGGCATTGACAACGCCGTGCAGGCCTTTGTGGAGACCTACGCCGACAAGGCCATTGATGCGGCCCTGGGAGACAGCGAAGCTGCCCAGACCATGTTTACCACGGACACGCTGGTTCAGGCGCTGGAAGCGGGGCTGACCGGCGGCGCGTCCGGTGCACTGGGCGGCGCTGTGGGCACAGGGCTTTCCAGGATGAACGCGGGAGATTCCAGCCTGCGGGGCAACGTGGAGCGGTATGCCGCTCAGGACGAATACGAGCAGGCGCTGAAGGAACACCAGCGCCGGGAGGAGCTGGCGCGGGAACCGGAACCCCTCAGTCAGCGCGTGAGCGCTGACAGCCCCCCTAATAGTGGGGCCCTTGGCATGTCGGTGGAGTCTGATGGGACTGAAAAAGGCTCTGCTGACCTGAAAGCGGCGGGCCCTGCGGCTGAGGCTACCCGGCGGATGCTGCGGGAAGTGGCGGCACAGCGCAGCCAGCAGAATGCTGTTGAGAACGCTGGGGAAAGTGTGGAAAGCTCCACGGAAACAGCAGCGGACGGTGCAGAACCCCTTAGTCAGCGCATAAGCGCTGACAGTCCCCCTAGTATGGGGGCCCTTGGCAGGACGGGAAACGTTGAGCTGACTGAGCAGAATGGAGCTGACCGGCAGGCTGTGATGCAGTCGGTCCCTGTGGAAGAAAGCACCCTTGACGGGATGGACAGCAGTAACAGCCCGATGCGGGAGACCTACGGCATGGAAGCACCGAGGACGGAAGGGCAGAAGCAGGCCCGGACGGAGCAGGTGCTGCGGAGCTGGAAGGTGGGCGAAAAGGCGGCGCAGGAGATCAGCCGGAAACAGCCGGAAGGCGTGGACAGTGACCGCTATGCGGCGGCAGCATCCACTCTGTACCGGCTGGGCCAGATGGAGGACGTGAAGACCTTTGACCAGGCGCTGGAGCTGGCGGGCACCGGCAGCGGCATGGCGGCCAACGTGAACTATGTGCTGAGCAACCTCAAGGGCCGGAACGCGCTGGAGATCGCATACACCTACGGCAGGGATGCGGCAGAGACCCGGTGGGCCAAGAGCCAGCTGGGCGGCACTCTGACGGAACAGAGCCTGACGGGCAGGGGTGAGACCATTTACAAGGGGACCTTGCGCAATGCGAACGACGTTGGAAGCCAGGTGATCGAGCTGAACGCGGCGGCAACCGGCACCACGGCGGTGATGAAGAATGTGCTGATGAATAATCAGAACGTGAAGGCCTATGTGGACACGAAGACGGCCCGGATCTTCTTTGGAGACAGCGCACAGGATACGTTCGGCACGGTGCTGCACGAGGACTACCACTGGTACAACGCACTGGACAGCGAGGGAGCAAAGACTTTGCAGGACCATGCCCTGCTGTATCTGGCCAGGAGCAGCGGCTTTGAGACCGTAGACGAGATGATCCGGGAGAAGCTGGGCGACTATGCCCAGCAGAGCCTGACCTATGAGGAAGCGGCCGAGGAGCTGGTGGGCGATGCCTGGCGGGGCATCTTCTCCACCGAGGCAGACTTCAAGCGCTGGGTAGAGTTCCAGCGCGGGCAGGCCGAGAAGAACAGCGGCAGGGCCGGAACCATCCGCACCGTGATGAACCGGGTGAAGGAGATGCTGGGCGGCATTGTGAGCCGGGCCAAGGAAGTGCTGACCCTTGACCCCGACAACCGGGCTGCCCTGAAGGCCCAGCGCCTGGCCGAGAACGAGCGCAAAATTTTGCAGGACGAATACTTTGCCCACGCTGAAAAAGCGATGGACAACCTGCGCAGTGCAAAAGAAAACGCCGCTGCCCCCAAGACAGAGAGCGCGGCGGAAGGACGCAATATTCGTTTTTCGATCCAGAAGGATGCCGACGGAGAGAGCTACATCAAAATTGATGAAGATATCCTGAACGGTGTTCCACAGGAAGATTGGAAAACCGTAGTGAAGCAGGCCATCAAAGAACGGTATCCGAATGGCTTTGAGCGGAACGGCTGGACAATTTTGAACCATAAAGATGGAAGAAGTGAGTTTGTCCGTTCTAAATCTACAATGGCGCTTCAGAGAACGAACGAAGAAACGTATGCAGATAAAATGCGGATGGCTGCAAATCTGGATGAAATTATTAAAACCGCAGATGAAGTCTACAGAGAACCTGCAAACCACAAGAATGCGGAAGCATTCAACCGTGGAAAAATCAAAATTATGGTTGGGCAGAATGCCTATGAAGCTGATGTTCTGACTGCCTTCAAAGCAAATGACCGGGAGATTTTCTATGATATTGTAGATATAAAATCTACAAATAATAAAACCTCCATGCGTACCCACGTAGAATCCAAAGATTCAAGGAGTAGTCTGCAAGGAGGTTTTACGGAACCCTCCGGCAAAGCCCACATGGAATCCGAAGATTCGGGGAGCAGAGGGTCGGAGAGTTCTATTTATCAGGAAAGCGCTGACACGGTACTCAAAACCGAGGAGGGCGGTGAACGCCCGAGCTTTCCTGCTAAAAACAGTATAGCACAAGAAAATGCCGAAAGCAAGGGAAACAGCGAACCTGTGAAGAAATCGGTGCGGTTCCAGCTGAGTGACGGCTCTGCTGGAAACGTGGATGAATTGGCGGCACTTCAAAAAGAAAGCAGAGAACTGGAACACCAGCAAAATGCCCTGAAAACAGAGCGAACAAACTGGCTGAACAGCGCCGAGGTAAAGGAGATTGAAGCGAAGAGAAAATCTCTGGGTTTGTTCTCTGCCGAGGCAAAGGAGTTTAAGGCAAGTGAAGAATACCAGGCATACCTTGCAAAGCGGAAGGACTTTAACCAGCGTGGTGCAGAGCTTGAAAACCGAATCGGTGAAGTGAATAATGCACTGCGGGAAGCCCATGCCAAGCTGGAAACCCAGAGAAATGAACAGAAGCAGAAACAGCAGGCTGTCTATGATGCCAAAGCAAAGGAAGCAGGCGGTGCGGCGAAGTATCGCCGTCAGCTGGCCGTGGAGCAGTTTGGCACGACGAGTGAATTTGAACGGGCCGGATACATCCTGCCGGATGGGCAGATGCTGGATTTTGCCCGGAATGATAAGACCCGTGACACCGACCACCGGGAAATTATGAGTGTGTTCGGCCCGGCGGAAGTATCGGAAGGGACGGACGCACTGAACAAGTTCCTGGCAGACGGTAATGTGCGGGTGATGGCGGAAGCTCCGGGTGTTGACCTGGCCGCAGACAAAGCCCCGACCGCTGCACAGCTGGAACAGATCCGTGAGATGGCGGGAAGCCTGGGCAGTGAACAGAGAAAGTTCACGCTGGATATTTCCACCACCGACGGCAGGGTTGCAGCCAGCAAGGAGTACAGCGGCCGCATTGATGCTGACCGTGTTGTGCGGGAGATCAGGGACTATTACAAGACCGGTGAGCTGCCCGCAGAGAGCAGCCTGGCACGATTCCGGTACCAGCTGGCGGCCAAAGCCGAACAGGCGGAACGGGACGCGCGGAAGAACACCCAGCGGCAGGCAAGCCGGGCCATTGCGGACAACAGTGCGGCGATGGAAACGCTGGCCCAGATGATGGGTGTGACCCACGGTGTGCGGATCAGCCAGGATTCCATTGACGGGCTGGCGGTGCGGTGGACAAAGGCCAACGGCAGCAGGGCCAACCGGACAAAGATTGCCGGAGAGACCCGGGCGCTGGTGGAGTACATGACGGCGGACGGGGCCAGCATGAGCAAGGCCAGTGCGCTGTCTGAGACCATTGCAGATGAGATTCTGAGCGGGGCGACCTACCGGAACACCGAGCTGTGGGACGAGTACCCGGAATACCACGACCTGAGCTACACGGTGAACAAGGACGGCCCGGCCAAGGCGGAGCTGGTGAAGCGGTACGGGACGTGGAGCGAAGCGGTGGCAGAGGCCCGGCGGCACGGTGTGAAGCTGCGGCAGGCAGAGGGTGTGCGGGACGGCAACCCGGCGGAAGTGTATGAATCCATCGTCAACGACACCCGGGCCATGGGCGGCACCAAGGAAGGGGCAGCGGCCTTGTTCCGGGGCGCGGCCCAGGCGGCGGGCGTGGACGGCGCGGCCAGCATGGAGAGCACCGAGTGGCTGGATGTGCTGATGAATGTGCACGATGCCATCAAGCCCAGGATGATGAGCCGCTTTGCAGATGCTGCCGAGTACGAGGATGCCAAAGTGGAGCTGGCCGACCGGATGCTGGGTGATATCCTGAACGTGCCGGAGATGACCGATGCACAGGCCATCTTTGACGGGTTCCAGCGCTGGCAGCGCCAGGCTGTGGCTGCTGCCGTGGGCGAGGAGAATGCGGAGCAGGCGCTGAAGGATCTGCGGAAGGTGCAGAAGGAGCAGAACCGGGAGTTCAACCGGAGGATGTATGAGAACAGCCGGAACGGAAGCCGGGATGAAGCACTGCGGCAGTGGACAGAACAGCAGAAGCGGAATGAAAAAGCAGAAAAGCTGCTGGATCAGAATCTGGATACGCTGGGACTGGACATCGCCAACTACGGCGACATGGCCGAAAAGCTGGACGTGCTGAAGGAAGCCTACGAACGGGAGTGGAAGGCCGAAAAGAAACGGCTGAAGGAAGAACGCCAGCAGATGCTGGACGAGATCCGGCTGGAAAACAAACAGTTGAAGCGGGAGAACTGGAACCTTTCGCACCAGGTGGCAGGAGAACAGCGCCGGGCTGATCGGGCCGAGTGGCAGCTGATCCATCAGGAAAACGAACTGCTGGAATGGGAGCAGGAAAACCAGCGCAAAGCTCAGGAGTGGCAGGAAAAGCAAGCGGAACGAAACGCAATCGCCATCACTGCAGCCCAGCAGCAGCGGGACGAGGACATTGCCATTGCCAAGAAGCTGGCTGAGAAGCGAGTACAGAAAGCCCGGGACGGCCGGCAGAAGGACGAGCTGAGACGGGCCATCCGGAACAATGCCACCCAGCTGAACCAGATGGTGCTGCGGCCTGCAAAGGACAAATATGTGCAGCCCCGGCTGATCCTGCGGGCGCTAGAAGTGGCAAAGCTGGCGGACATGACATTGCTGAACCAGAATGCCGTGAACCGGCTGGATGCGCTGGCAAACAGCATCCGGGCCGAATACGGGGATGCAGACCACCCGGTGGTGACGGAGATGAGCAATGACTGGGAACAGAGCGGTATTGCCAACCTGATCGATGCCCTGAAGGCTGACCTGAATGCCAGCAAGCAGGCCCAGCTTGACCGGCTGAACCAGCAGCTGACAGAGGCCGAGGCACTGCCGGACAGCGAAAAGGCCGAGATGCTGCGCGACCGGCTGAGAAAGCGGATCCGGGAGACCGAGAACCGCACCTATCTGCCCATGACGGTGGACCAGATGCGGATGCTGAAAGCAATTACGACCAGCACACTGCATGTGATCCGGACGGCAAACAAGACCCTGAGCCTGCAGCAGGCCGAGGAGGTTGACAAGATCGCCGGAGAAGCGGCGGTGGAAGTGAACCGGAGCAAGGGCAATGACGGAAAATTCCGGCGGATGCTGACGAGGTACAATCTGGATATGCTGGGCGGTACCCGGGTGTTCCGGATGCTGGGAGGCTACGCAAAGAACAGCCAGATGGAGAAGCTGGGCACCATGCTGAACGACGGCCAGCGGCGGCAGACGGAGATCCTTGTGGAGGGAACCCACCTGTTCGACAACGTGACAGGCAAAAAGAACCTGAAACAGATGGAACAGTTTGCAGGCAAGGGGGCAAAGCTGGTAGACCTTGGCCTGAAGGACAACCGGGGCAAGGCCGCACCCCTCACCCATGCCCAGATGTGCAGCCTGTACATGCACCTGCGGAACGCCGACAGCAAGGAGCACCTGCTGAACGGCGGCTTTACTGTGCCGGATGCAGTGGAGTACAACAAAGGCAACATCGTGGAAGCCTACCAGAAGGGGCAGACCGTGCGGATCGGGATGCTGACCGACAGCGAGGGCAAGCCCATGGCGGACACCATTGTGAGTGCCATTGAAAAGAACCTGACCGACTACGACCGGGCGTGGATCGGGAGCATGGAGAACTTCTTTGGGAGCTACACCACCGACCTGATCAACGAGACGAGCATGAAGCTGCTGGGCTACCAGCGGGCCACCGTGAAAAACTATTACCCCATTGCGGTGAACAAAAAAGCACTGGCGACCCAGATCGAGGGGCTGCATCTGGATGCGACCATTGAGGGACGGGGCTTTTTGAAGAACCGTGTGAAAAGTCCACAGCCCATCCTGCTGGAGGAATGTAATAACGTGGTGCAGCGGAGCTTACGGGACACGGCAGCCTACGCGGGCCTGGCCCCGGCCATCCGGGATGTGCAGAAGGTGCTGAACAGCCGGATCGAGACCGAGGATGGACTGAAGGTGCTGAAGAACGGCATTCTGGAGGAAAAGTGGGGCAGCGATGCGGTGAACTATGTGGATGAGCTGCTGACCGACCTGCAGACCCCGGGACGGAAAACCCGGAAAAGCAGCATGACGGCGCTGGGCAAGCTGCGGGGCAACTACGCCGGGGCTATCCTGACGCTGAACCCGGGCGTGGCCATTGCGCAGGCGGCATCCCTGCCGACCGCCGGTGCTGTGCTGGGTGCGGACACCATGGCGGCGGTGGTTCCCTTTGTAAAGAACTTCTCACCCAAGCAGCGGGCAGCGCTGGAAGCAGAGATCACTGAACACGGGGATGCGCTGCTGCAATACCGCCTGCGGGGCAGTCAGCGGGGCGAGCTGGAAAGCATCGGGAAGAACCTGAGTGCGGCGGAGAAGGGAATGGAGAAGGTCCCCAAGCAGCTGACGGGCTGGATCAACGGCGTGGACGAGATCACGGTGGCGGCCCTGTGGGAAGGCTCCAAGCGGTATGTGGAGCACCATACCAATGAGTTTGCAGAGGGTGCAGCCACGAAAGGCAGCGAAGCCTACTGGGAAGCCGTGAACAAGATGTATCAGCGGGTCATTGAGGAGACCCAGCCCAACTACACCACCATGCAGCGGGCAGGCATCCAGCGCAGCGACAACGAACTGGTGAGGACCCTGACCATGTTCACGACCCAGCGGTTCCAGAACTACGGCATCCTGGCAGATGCAGTGATGGACTATAATGCCCAGCGGGAGCGCAGCCATGCAGACCCCACCGAGGAGAACCGGGCAGAGCTGAAACGGGCCGGAAAGAACCTGAACCGAGCAGTGACCAGCCAGATCGTGCAGACGGCAGTGTTTGCGGCCATGAAGATCGGCGCGGACTTCCTGCTGCACCGGTGGGACCGGGAACAGGACGAGAACGGCGACATTACCGCATGGAGTTTACTGAAGCGGTACGCTGACCTGTATGTGGGAAGCGCAGCAGGCACGTTCCTGTACGGCAGCGAGCTGTACAGCTTTGTGGGCAACGTGGCCGGGGGCAAGGACTATGATGTGGTCAGTGCCCCGAACCTGAGTGCTGTCAATGACCTGGGAACTGAGGCGATGCGGCTGTACAAGCTGCTGGCCACCGACACCGGCGAGATGGACGAGGAAGAGCTGGAAGCATACCACGAGAAGCTGCGGAAAGCGGCCCTGACCTTTATGGAGGACGGACTGGAACTGAAGGGGCTGCCGGCCGGGAATGCGGCAAAGCTGCTGGAAGCGGCATGGAAATGGAGCGGAAATGCAGCCTATGCGGTGACGGGCGGAAAGTACGGCGAGAAGCTGAGCCTGAATTCCCTGCCCGCCAGCGCCACCGGGCAGTATGACCGGCTGTACAACGCCATTGCCGAGGGGGACACGGACAACGCCAGCAGTGCTATGGCGAAGCTGGAAGCCATGGGCAAGGACGAAAAGACCATTGCCAGCCAGCTGAAGAACCGGCTGAAGAAATACAGCCCGGAAGTAGAGCAGGCGGCCAGGGCCCGGAACGAGGGCAAAGACAGCCAGCGCCAGGAGCTGACAAAGCAGCTTGTGCGGGAAATGTACGAGACCCTGGGCATCCGGGAGGGTGTGAAAGCTGACGCGGAAAAGCGGACATGGGTGATCGACCTTGTGACGGGAGCAATCAACCAGAAGGCCGACAGTCTGCTGGCCGGGGACAAGGACCGGACGGTCTACTCCGACCTGACGGACGCACTGGAAACCGGAAAGCGGAAGGACGTACAGGACGAGATCGACCGGCTGCGGACGGCGGGCAAAGCGGACAGCCAGATCACCGATGCGGTGAAAGAGGAGTATCTGGCGGGCAACGACCACGACCGGGAGAAGCTGGAGAAGCTGCTGACGAGCCTGACCAAAGAGGACGGGACGGCCATGTATGAGGAAAAGAACTTTGCCCAGTGGGTGAAGGACGCGGCAAAAAAGGAGGAACAGGCAAAAAACAGCAAGGATGAGTGGGCAGGGGTGAGGTGAAACCCTCTCAGTGCGCAATCCGCAAAAGGCAGAGTTGCTTACAGCTCCCCCGAGGGGGGAGACCTGCTTAGAAGAAAGGGAGGCCGTTCGGGGTGAACGGCCTCCCTTTTGTATGTCCGGGGTAGTTGCACCCGGCGGGGCGTGATAGGATAGGGGCAGGAAGGGAGTGAAACTGTGAGCCAACTGGATATTAAGATCAGAAAGCTGCAGGACAATGGTTCGACGTTTCGGGCAAACATTGAGACGCTGTATCTGGGCGGTGTGCGGAGCGCCAAGGTGGACCGGCTGCACTTTGAAGTGCCGGAGGAGTGGAAGGCGTGCACCATCTCGCTGCATGTGCAGCGCCTGAGCGGCACAAAGCCGGACCCCCAGCTGCTGGACGAACAGAACAGCGCACTGGTAGACCGGCGGTGGACACTGGAAAAAGAGGGCACCTGGATGCTGCTGGCCATCAACGACAGCGGCTACATTGCCATGACCAAGCCCGGCAAGTACACCTGCTATGACACCATCGACACCGACACGACCACCGAGAACATTACGCCGAGCATCTATGAGCAGTTCGTGGCCGAGGTGACGAAGTACGCCAAGCAGGCGCTGGAGAGCATGAACGCGGCCAAGACCAGTGAGGAGGCAGCGGCCAAATCTGCTAAAGAAGCAGCGAACTCTGCCGCCAGCATGGAAGAAAGCGTGCGGGTGAGCGGGGAAAATGCCAAAAAGGCTGCAAACAGTGCTGCTGCGGCAAAGAAAAGTGAGGAAGCGGCAGCAAAGAGCGCAGAGGCATCTGAGAACAGCGCTAAGAAAAGCGCCGAGAGTGAGAGTGCATCCAAGGCTAGTGCGGGAAAGGCAAAGGACAGTGAAGAGGCGGCGAAAAAGAGCGAGGACGCAGCAGCCCTGAGCGAGACCAACGCCGCCGCCAGCGAGAAGAACGCCAAGACCAGTGAGACCGCCGCCAAGCGGGCCCTGCAGGACACGGAGACGGAGCACACCGCCGCCTTGCAGAACATCGCACGGGCCCGCACTGCGGCCCTGAACGACGTGGCCAACTCCACCAGGACGGCCACCGCTGCGGCAGAAACCGCAACCCAGCAGGCCACCGACGCTGCGGGGAGCGCTTCCACCGCCGCCACCAAGGCCGGGGAGGCATCCACCAGCGCGGGGGCGGCGAAGAACGATGCCGACCGGGCAGAGAAAGCCAGCACCAATGCGGCCAATGCGGCAATGAAAGCATTGAAAGAAGCCGCTGCGTCTGGAGCGTTCAAGGGTGATCCCGGTGCACAGGGGCCGCAGGGGCCGTCAGGGACGATCATCAGTGCGTATGATATTTCGCTTGCCACTTCCGGTTGGAAAGCCACATCCGATTCCAGTGCAAAATCTGCCGGGCTGGCGTATCAGTACGATGCCAGCGTCAGCGGATGCACGTCGGCATTGGAACCGAGTGCAACCATCCGTCTGGAAAGTGTTGCTGTGGCCCAGAAAGCAGGATTGGGCAGCATCTGCCAGTCTGAATCCGGATACTGCCGGTTCTATGCGGCAAAAGTGCCCTCTGCGGCAATTTCGCTGCGGCTGCTTTTGATGGAACGGATACCGACATAAGAAGGGAGACTTTGAAATGGCAATTGGCGCAGTGGGCGGCGTACCTGCGGCGGACTATGTGCCGCCCGTGGGCATCATCCTGACGATGGGCGTAAGCACCAGCCCGGCGGAGCTCTACCCCGGCACCACCTGGGCCCGCATCAAGGATCGGTTTTTGTGGGGCGCATCGGAGACGCACCCTTTGGGCGAGACCGGCGGCAGCGCCACCCACACCCTGACCGTGAACGAGATGCCCGCCCATACCCACAGCGCCTCCCTCTATGAGGCCGGGGTGCATACACATACGATTTCGATTTTGGACGGCAGCTCAATGAACTTCGGCAGCAGCAGCTACCAAAATGCATATCTGAGCGGAAGCAAAAAAGTTACAACGTCTTCTGCCGGAGCGCACACCCACACAGTGACGCTAAGTGCGACCGGCTCGAGCAAGGCCTTTAACATAATGAACCCTTATGCTGCTAAAAATGTTTGGCGGCGAGTCAGCTAGGAGGTGAACACGGATGATTGGGACCGTGAAAGGCATTGGCGGAAGTGCCTGGATCCCGCACGTAGGATACGTCTGGAAGAGTGCTGATCCGACCAGCCCGGCGGAGCTGTACCAAGGGACTACTTGGGCTAAGATCAAGGACAGGACTATCCTTGCCGCCGGTGACACTTACACCACCGGAGCGACCGGCGGCAGCGCTACCCACACTCTGACCGTAGACGAGATACCGTCTCACTCTCACACAGGCAGTACATCCAGCGCCGGAGCACACACACATACGGTATACTCCGGAAGAACCGAGCTTTATGGCGGAGGAGAGTACGGAAGCTACTACCCATATTCGGGTGACTCGACCACGTCGTCCGCCGGAACCCATACTCACACGGTGACGGTAGGCAGCACAGGAAGCAGCAACGCTTTTAGTATCATGATGCCCTATGTTGTGCGGTATATGTGGGAGCGCATTGGATAGGAGGTGACTCTATGACAGGAGCAGTGATTTATAACATCAACTCCGGCTGGGTGCCGCCGGTGGACTATGTGTTGGAGGTCTATGATGATACCAGCCCTGCGGTGATGTATGCCGACACTATCTGGATGCAGCTGAAAGACTGTATCATCATCGCCGCCGGTGACATCTATACCGCAGGAGCGACCGGTGGCAGCAAAACAGTGACCTTGACCACGACACAGCTGCCAAGTCACTCCCACAGTGGCAGCTGCGGAAGTGCCGGTTGGCACTCGCATACGGCAACCGTCTCAAAGGTCAAAAACGAGTATGGGGGAGCCTACCAGCAAAGTGATAGCTATGGTTCTTATAAGAGTGGCTGGGAAAATGAAACCACATCCTCTGCCGGAGCGCACACCCACACGGTGACCGTAGGGGCCACCGGCGGAGGCAAAGCTTTTAGCCTGATGAACCCCTATGTGGCCGTGAACGTATGGCAGAGAGTAGGATAACCCTCTCAGCCTCGCATTCGCTCTCCAGTTCCCCAAAGGAAGAACCTTTTGCAGAAAGGACAAGTATGAAAATCATTGACGAAAACGGCGTTGAGCTAACCGAAGCACCTGACCTGACACTGGGCCGGCTGGTGGATGACGTGGAAATCGTGCACCATGACGCGATTGCTGGAGTTCAGCAGGTCAGCCATTACGTCCCTATCGAACATCTTGCCAATGGCAGCACCATTGTAGAAGAGGTTATCGATGTTCCCGGTGTTGAACCGAATCCAGCCTGGGATGAGACAGTGCCAATCCAGCGGTATATCAAGTACACGCAGGACGAACTGGACGAACAGGCCCGGCAGCAGGAGCATGAAACTAAGATGGCGCAGATGCCGGAAACGGTGGCTGCACTGCAAAAGGAAAACGAGATGCTGAAACAGTGTCTGCTTGAGATGAGCGAGACTGTCTATGCGTAAATGTTACAAAAGACTAGAAAGGTTGGTATTTATGATGGCGATGTTATGGGCACAGGAAATCATGTCTGCTGAGACTGCGGAGGAAGCAAAGGCTCTGTATGAGCGCTGCCCCCGTCTGTTAAAGGAGAAGGTCAAGGCGATTCTTATCAAGAGCGGCTTTGAGGAAATCACGCAGTAAGGAGGACGCTATGGCTGAAATTATGGATGTCTCCCGCTGGCAGGGGAGCATCGACTGGGACGCGGTGAAACGCAGCGGAAAAATCGACGGCGTGATGCTGCGGGTGCTGGGCAGCAAGGGCGGCAAGCCCTACGTTGACCAGGCCTTCGAGCGCAACTATGCCGCGTGCACAGCGCGGGGCATCCCGGTGGGCGGATATTACTACACCTGTGCGGTCACGCAGCGGCAGACGGAGGAGGAGCTGGCCGCCCTCAAAACAGCTCTCCGGGGCAAAACGTTCCAGCTGCCCCTTGCCATCGATGTGGAGGACCCACGCCTGCGCTCCCTGGCCCCCGCAAAGCTTTCGGCCCTGGTGGCCGAAGCCGCTGCCCAACTCGAAGCGTGGGGGCTGTATGCAATGGTGTACACCTACACCAATTTCGCGGATACCGCCCTCGACATGGCAGCCCTCGCTGCTTACGATCTGTGGATCGCGGACTACCGCGGCACGCGCCCCGCCCGCCGCCACGGCATGTGGCAGTACACAAGCAGCGGCAAGATCCACGGCGTGAGCGGCCCGGTAGACCTGAGCCATGCGTATAAGGACTACGCCACCATCATCCAGCGCAAGGGGCTGGGCAAAGTGAAAGGAGAATGACAATGAAAAATGAGATTTGTGCGGCCATCGGCATTGTGGGTGGGGCCATTGCCAGCCTGCTGGGCGGCTGGGACACGGCGCTGCAGACGCTTATCATCTTTATGGCGATCGACTACATCACCGGCCTGATCGTGGCGGGGGTGTTCCACACCAGTCCCAAGACCAAAACTGGCACCCTTGAGAGCCGGGCAGGCTGGAAGGGCTTGTGCCGCAAGGGTGTGAGCCTGCTGGTGGTACTGGTGGCCTGCAGGCTGGATGCTGTCATCGGGTCGAACTTTATTCGGGACACCGTTGTCATTGCGTTTGTATGCAATGAGACTATCAGTATCGTGGAGAATGCCGGACTGATGGGTGTGCCCATCCCGGCGGCGCTGACTCGTGCTGTGGACGTGCTGAAGCAGCGGGCGGAAGAAAAGAACGGCAGCTGACAACGGCCCCGGGGAGCCTGATGGTTCCTCGGGGCTGAGTTTGTGTTTTCGACTTCTTTCGACAAAAGGCGTAGCATGATGGGCGAAAGGATGTGTTAGAATGACTGATACACAATTTGACCACTTGCTGCGCCCTTTGGGTATCATTCGCACAAAGAGTGATTATTATACTCTCCGGCAGTGTATGACGCTGATTTGCACCAGGCCTGACCGGTTGCGAGCCTTGCAGAAGGAAGTTTATCTGCCTGTGGCGGAAGCTTCTGATCATGCTTGGAGGGCTGTGGAGAGCGCTGTTCGCAGGACGGCAAAGCTGGCGTGGAAAACTGACCCGGAGAAAGTGCAGGTGTTGGCGGGATACCCGCTGGATCATCGGCCAACGGCGGGACAGTTTTTGGAGATGCTGTATAATGCAGTAAGTGAATAAAGAAAACAATGTGATTCGTTGATACTGTAAAAAGAAAAAGAACCACTACAAAAGGCATTGACCTTATGCAGTGGTTCTTTTGTTACCGCTCAGGGAGCGGCATGATCAGGACGAAGAACGCGCCCACGAAGTAGATTGTGGGGTTCGCCTGATTCTTGTGTGGTGGAGCATTGTCCACGGCACTCGAACCCAACACTTCCTCACGGGTGACCGTTTTGGCATCATCCGTGAAGTTGAAATTGAGTACGACCCGGTCATCAAAGACGTAGACCGAGTTGACAAAGGTATCAATGATCTGCCGCTGGTGTTCCGTGCTGCCCACGTCACCCTTGCGGAATTTCTCAAGCCAGAACCGAATCCACTCACGGGTCAGAACGGGCTTTTTCAGTTCTTCTTCCAGAATGCTGGTGTTCAGGGCTTCTTTCCGGGCTTCCAATTCGTCTAGCCGCTGCTTGGTGGTCGAGGTCAGGATGCCCTGTTCAATGGCTTCCAGAAGGTTTGCCAGCCGCTTCTCCGTGTCCCTGAGCTGGTCTTTCAGGACAGGCAGCCGGGTGTTCTCTTTCTGCTGGGCTTCCATGACCAAATCTATCAGCTGTTCGATGATTTCATCGTTAAAAATCACCTTAATGGCGGTGTCCACCACGAACCGCTCCAGAGGCTCCTTGCGGATGGCTTTCAGGTCACAGTGCGCCTTGCCGTGGCGTTTGGCGTTGCCGCACTTGTAGTAATAGTAGGTGT
>OGPU01001179.1_pt1 | contig 23904 bp, 9 predicted proteins | sample 1552991 | NCBI WGS metagenome assembly OGPU01 (sample SAMEA2580296, study PRJEB22360) | human gut metagenome | biome: human gut; feature: human-associated habitat; material: faeces | place: Denmark | collected 2008/2010 | reverse complement strand
GGCCACGGCAAGGAGCTTTACAACGCTTCGGACGAAATCTGCCAGCTCGCCGTGCAGGGACCTCTGGCCATGAAGATCGTGCAGAAGATGTGCGACGAGCCGGTCGAGGAGATGGAGTACTATACCTTCAAAAAGATGAAGGTCGCAGGCTGCGACGCCATCCTTTCGATCACGGGCTATACGGGATCGGGCGGCTGCGAGATTTACGCGGCCAATGAAGACGGCGACAAACTCTGGAAAGCGCTCTGGGAGGCCGGCGAAGAGTTCGGACTCAAGAATATCGGTCTGGGCGCGCGCGATACGCTGCGTCTGGAGAAGGGCTTCTGCCTCTACGGCAACGACATCGACGACACCACCTCGCCGCTCGAAGGCGGACTGGGCTGGATCACCAAATTCGCCGAGGGCAAGGAGTTCATCGACCGCCCCCTGCTGGAGAAGCAGAAGGCCGAGGGCGTGACCCGCAGGCTGGTGGGATTCAAGATGATCGACCGCGGCATTCCGCGCCACGGCTACGAGATCGCCGCGCCCGACGGCACGCGGATCGGCCATGTCACTTCGGGTACGATGTCGCCCTGCATGAAGGTCGGTTTCGGACTGGGCTACGTGACGCCCGAATACGCCAAGGCGGGTACGGAAATCGCCGTCGTCGTGCGCGAGAAACCCCTCCGCGCCGAAGTGGTGAAGATTCCGTTCGTTTAATCCGCTGCGGCGGGGCTGTGCCGAACAGCCGCCTGAGCCGGGCCATTCCCGGCCGTGAAAGCGATTAGTAACTATAAAAAGCTCGTTTTATGAAAGCAAAATACCTCGGACTCGACCTTTCGAGTCCCGTCGTGGTCAGCAGTTCGCCCTATACGGCCACGATGTCCAACATCGAACAGTGCGTGCGCAACGGTGCGGGCGCCGTGGTCCTCAAGTCGATCTTCGAGGAGCAGATCATCCGCCATGCCGCGGCCCTCGACTATGCGTCGCAGCAGGGCATGGGCGATTCGGGCGAGTACCTCGAACGTTATATCGGCGATGCCTACAAGGGTGAATTCCTCAAACTCGTCGCCGATGCGCGCACGACGGGCGTGCCCGTCATTGCCAGCATCAACTGCATCGCTTCGGCCGAAGCGTGGACCGACTATGCCGTCTCGATGGAGCAGGCCGGCGCCGCGGCGCTGGAGCTGAACATCTTCCTGCAGCCGACCGACCGTCACCGTTCGGCGCAGGAGCTGGAACAGGAGTACGCCGACGTCGTACGCCGCGTGGCCGAGGCCGTGAAGATTCCCGTGTCGGTGAAGCTTCCCATGCGCCTGACCAACGTGCTGGCCGTGGCCGATTCGCTGCTGGCGCGCGGCGCCCGCGGCGTGGTGATGTTCAACCGCTTCTTCGAACCCGATATCGACGTGGAGCGCATGACCTTCGTGAACGGCGATCCGTTCAGCGAGCCGGCCGAACTGCGCAACGTACTGCGCAGCGTGGCGCTCTGCACGACGGCCGTGCCGCAGCTCGACGTCTCCGTATCGACGGGCGTGCACGACGGCGAAGCGGCCGTGAAGGCGCTGTTGTGCGGCGCGAACGCCGTGCAGATCTGCTCGGCGATCCACGAGCAGGGCTACGGCGTGATCGTGGACATCAACCGCTTCATCGACCTGTGGGCCGAACGCCACGGCTTCGGGTCGCTGGCCGAGTTCCGCGGGAAGATGAATTACGGCAATGCCGAAAGCGACGTCTACCAGCGCGTTCAATACATGAAATATTTCCCGCACGACGCCGAATAGCGGCGCGCGGAACCGATCTGAGGAGGTGCGTCCCGGAGACCGTTGCGGTCTCCGGGACGTCTCTTTTCGGGCCGTTCCCGCCGCCGGGGCATGCGGAGCGGATTTTTTCATTCGTCAGGCAAAAACATCTTTTGCGGGTTACGTATTCGGAGCCGGATATGTGTTCTTAATATAGGCGTCGTTACGGCGGCGCCCCTGAACCGACCGAAACTCAACAAACCTTAAAATTAAAACGAATGAAAAGAATCTTGACTCTGATGTTCGCCGCTGCGACCGTTTTCGCTTACGGATGCAGCGACAACTTCGACGATTCGGCCCTGTGGAAGGACATCGACGGGATGTACAAGAGCCTCAACGAACTCAAGGCTCAGGTCACGACGATGCAGCAGCAGCTCGACGCGCTGGCCGCAGTCGTCAGCGGCGGTGCCGTCACCTCGATCACGCAGGATGCCGACGGGCACTATGTCCTCAGCTACAAGGATGCCGACAACGTGGAGCACACGATCGACATCGCGACCATGGACGACGCCAATACCCAGCCGATCATCGGCATGAAGGCCGACGGCGAAATCTACTATTGGACCGTCACCACGGGCGGCAAGACCTCGTGGCTGCTCGATACCGACGGCGCCAAAATTCCCGTTACGGGCCGTACGCCCGAAATCGGCGTAGACGATCAGGGTTATTGGACGCTCTTCGGCAAGCGGATAACCGACGCGTCGGGCAATCCGGTGAAGGCCGAGGGCAAGAGCGCTTCGGTGATCACCAAGGTCGAAATGAAGGACGACGGCACGGTGGTCTTCACGCTGGGCGACGGCGTGCAGGTCACGGCGCAGGTGCAGAACGGCTTCAATGTGCTGCTGAGCGTCGAACCCCGGACCGTGGTGACCGACGTCGCGCAGCCGCTCGTGATCACCTATACGCTCGTGGGCGAGACCGAAACTTCGGTGCTGACCGTCGAGAAGGCCGAAGGACTCGCGGCCAAACTCGATGAACAGGCCAAAACCATTACCGTGACCTTCCCCGACGGCTTCGAGGAGGGCCGTTTGGTCGTGATGTTCTACGACGGCGCGGACAACGTGATTATCAAGCCGCTGATCTTTACGACGATGGAGGGCGCGCCGACGGGCATCCGCAACGCCGACGACCTCAAGGCTTTCGCCTCGGCGGTCAATGCCGGCAAGAGTCTGGCCAAATATACGATCGACGGCGAAGTCTGCCTGATGAACGACATCGACATGGCGGGTACGGACTGGAGCGATTATGTGATCGGCGGAGTCGTAACTCCCAGCACCGCCGATGCGAACAAGGCTGTCACCTATGCAATGGGTGAAAATGTCTTTAATAAAGTGTTCAACGGCAAGAACTTCGCGCTGAAGAACGTCGATTGGACCTTCGACCTTGCGGACGGCAACGTCGCCCACGGTCTCTTCTCGGCCCTCGGCGCCGACGGCGAAATCAAGAACCTCACCATCGAAGGCGTCATCCGTCTGACGGGCGCGGCTCCGCAGGGTGCGGCGATCGGCGCTTTCGCCGGCTATGCCGAAGGCAAAATCACCTCCTGCACCAATAAGGCCGCGATCGCATTCGCGGGCAGCGACGCTGCCAACATCTCGGTATGTCTGGGCGGCATCGCCGGATATCTCCAGAACGCGACGCTGACGCACTGCGTCAACGACGGTGCGCTGACCTGCGGCACGATCGCCAACACGGGCAACGGCTCCAATTCGGGATTCCATCAGGGCGGCATCGTCGGTTACATGAAGACCTCGTCCCTGACCGAATGCACCAACAACGGCGCCCTGAGCGCTCCGTCGGGACGCGGCGGCGGCATCGTGGCCGTGGCTACCAGCGGTCAAGTGACCGCATGCGTCAACAACGGGAAGGTGCAGGACGACGTGAACGGTATTTTCGGCGCCAATCCGGGCTATAAGCGCATGGGCGGACTCGCCGGCGGCGCTTCGGCCGACGCCGCGTTCACTTCGTGCGTCAACAACGGCGACGTCTTCTCGCAGCTGGGCTGCCGCACGGGCGGCTTCGTCGGCCATAACGAGGCCAAGATCACCAAGTGCGAGAACAAGGGCGTCATCCTTTCGGACCACACGCTGTCGGGGACCAATTACCACGGTTCGGGCTGGGCGGCAGGCTACAACAAGAGCGCCGACCTGATTACCGAATGTGTGGTCGGCGGCCGCGTGGGCGACTATACCGCATACAAGGACAATCCGCAGTCGGCTCCCGAAGCGACCTATGCCATGGCGATCGTACACGGAAAATTCGATCCGACGCTCAACGGCCTGAGCGACCAGTACGAGGAGTTCTACGACTGGGAGGTGAAGGCGGAGACGCAGCTGGCCGAGGGTGTGAAGTTCTACCACTACGCGATGAAGAATTTCGCCCAGAACGTCTACGTCGTCGAGGCCGACCTGACCAATCCCAACGTGGTGCTCGAAACGGTCATGGCCGACGAACTCTGTCTCAACCCCAATGCCAACAACAACTCGAACAACGGCAAGAAACTGCGCGAAACGCTCTCCGAGACCTGTACGCGCCGCCGCGCCGAGGGCCGCAACATCGTTGCCGGCATCAACACGGGCTTCTTCAATTCGCACGACGGTTTCCCGCGCGGATTCCACATCGAATACGGCGAACCGGTCTTCATCAACAACCCGACCGTGCGCCAGTCGCTTTCGAACCACCGTCCCGGCTTCACCTTCTTCGAGGACCGTACCGTCAGCTTCGACAACCGCAGCTTCACGGGCTATCTCAAGGTGAACGATACGGACTACGAATACTACTCGGTGAACGATACGATCGTCCGGCTCAACAACACCGACGGTTACGACGCCAATCTCTATACTTCGCGCTTCCGAAAGGAGCCGCATCCGGGCATCTACAATCCGGTGGGCAGCGATGCGCTCTTCGTCGTGGGCCGCTGCTCGCAGCAGATGACCGTCAACGACGGCTGGTTCGATGCGACGGTCACGGCGATCGTGGACGGTCGCAACGGAGCCTCGGTCGAGGTGCCGTTCGTGAGCGAAAAGACCGACTGGGTGCTTCAGGTGACGGGCGAAAAGGCTGCGGCGCTGGCTGCGGCGCTCAAGGTGGGCGACGCTGTCCGGATCAACGCCAACGTGTCTATCGGCAGCGTCTCCAAACAGATTATCATGCACAACTCCAGCATGTACCGCTTCCTGAACGGCGGCAACTGGAATGCGGTGAACGACGCGACGCTCATGCCGGCTACCTGCATCGGAGCCGATCAGGCCGGCACGACCGTCAAGCTGGTCTGCGTGGACGGCCGCACGAGCATCGACACCGGCATGAACTACTGGCAGCTTTACATGACCATGAAGAAACTGGGGCTTCACAATGCGATCCGTTTCGACGGCGGCGGCTCCACGACGTTGTGGAAATGGGAGAACGGCGCCGGCGCGATCGCCAACAGGCCCTGCGACTCGAAGGGCGAGCGCAGCTGCATGAACTACATGCATGTCAGGATCAAGTAGCAAGGAACCCATAAACGACTAAATGAACAGAACGATGAAAAAGATATTGAATACGATCTTCCTCGCTACATTCCTGTTTGCAGCGGCATGCAGCGACGGATACGACGATACCCGTATCAAGAAGGACCTCGACGACGTGGGACAGATTCTCGATGAACTGGAACAGGCCGTGGACGGGCTCCGTACGCAGATGGACGCGCTCACGCAGCTGATAAACAGCTCGTTCGTGTCGCTCATCTCGACCGATGCCGAAGGCAACTACGTCATCACCTACATCGACCGCGGCGGGGAGAGCCGCACGCTCACCCTCGCCACCCAGAAAGAGGTCGTGACCCTGCCGATCGTCGGCATCGCCAAGGACGAGGACGGCGTGTGGTACTGGCGCCAGACCTCCGACAACGGCGAGACCTACGAATGGATACTTGTGGACGGCGAGAAGGTTCCCGCAGGCGGCGAGAAGCCCGAAGTGGGCATCGACGCCGAGGGCTTCTGGACGGTGAACGGCAAGCCGATCACCGACGCCAAGGGCAACAAGGTGCTGGCCGACGACGTCAGCAACATCCTCTTCAAAGAGGCTTACGTGGACGAAAAGACCGGCGAAGCCGTCTTCATTCTCGCCGACGGCACCGAACTGCGCCTGCAGATGTTCGAGGCGTTGTCCGTTTCGTTCGACTCGCCGACCTACACGGCCGTTCCGGACTATGCGTCGAAAGTGAAGATCAGATACACCGTCGGCGGTTCGCAGGCGGAAGGCGCGCTGGTGGATATCTTCACCGCCTACAATGTCGACGCCGAGATCGACGAATCCATATCGACGATCACCGTCTCGCTCAAGGAGGGCGCCCAAGAGGGCAATATCCTCGTCATGGCGCACGCCGGGGGCAATACGATTCTCAAACCGCTTTTCTTCACCTACGGCACGGCCGAGATTCAGGATCCGGTTTACAACGGTTCGACGGCCGACATCGTGCTCGAAGGCGACATGACGCAGTTCGAAGTCAAGGTTTCGGCCAGCATCGACTATGAAGTGACGGTCGAGGAGTCGGCGTCCAAGTGGCTCATATACAACTCGACCCGCGCGATGACGACCCTCACGCACGTCTTCACGGCCGATTACTACGAGGATGCGAGCGGCGCGCTCCGCACGGGCGAAATCCGCTTCTCGAATGCGCTTTACGACATCTCGGCGGCAATCGTCGTCAAGCAGTCGCCCAAGATTCCCGAAGGCGGCGGAGGCGGCATCTCGACCGCGGCCGACCTTATGGGCTTCGCCGCGGCGGTCAATGCCGGAGCCAGCACCGCACGCTGGGAGAACGAGGCGGGCGAAGTCGTGCTGCTGAACGATATCGACATGGCGGCCGTCGAGTCGTGGACGCCGATCGGCGGCGTGGATGCCAGCGAGTACAATACGACGACTCCCTACAAGACGGTCAATCCCTTCAAGGGCACCTTCGACGGTCAGGGCTTCGCCGTCAAGAACCTGAACTATACGGCCGACATGTCCACCGGCAAGTGGGGCTACGCGTTCTTCGGCTCGCTCGACGGGGCTACGGTCCGCAACCTGACGCTGGGCGATCCCGACACCGACATCACGTGGACCTTCACGGGCGACGCCCCGAAGGCGACGAGCGTCGCGTCGCTGGCCGTCTATGCGGTCAACTCGACGATCGAATCGTGCACCAACTACTACAACATCGACTTCGCCGGAGACAGCGGTTCCGAGGTGCTCTGCGTGGCTTCGGGTCTGGTCGGCGTGATGAAGAACTCGACCATCGGCGGCCGCGCCAAGTCGCTGGGCTGCGCGAATTACGGGTTCGTACGCACGGGCAAGATCACCAACAACGGCAACGGCGGCAACGGCATGCAGACGGCCGGTATCTGCGGCTTCATGGCCAAGGACGAAGGCAACCTGATTCAGTTCTGCGTCAATTACGGACACATCAGCTGCCCGACGGGCCGCACGGGCGGTCTGGTCGCTACGCTGATGAACGGCAACGTGAAGAATTCGGACAACCGCGGTACGGTCGAGGACGACATCGTCGGCAAGTTCGAGGGAGCGGCTGCGCAGAATTCCTACAACAGCAAGCGTATGGGCGGCCTGATCGGCGGTACGGACGACCTGAAGAAGGTGCTGACGGCGACCGTGGAGAGCTGTACCAACTACGGTAACGTGTTCACCCATATCGGCTGCCGCACGGGCGGATTCATCGGCCACTCCAACATCCGGATCATCGGCTGCGCGAATCAGGGCGCCATTCTGGGCGACGTCTACAATTCCGACCACGGTCCGGCATGGGCCTGCGGATATTCGGGCCAGTCGAGCGGCGAGTGGGTCAACGTCAGCAGCTGTACGATGGGCGGATACGTGGGCAGCTACACCACCTACAAGGACAATCCGACTTCGGCGCCTGCCGCGACCGTTCACAATGCGTTCTCGTACAAGAACGACGAGTACTACGATCCGACGATAAACAACTAAAAGGCTGTAATCCAGAAAAACGGAACGACAATGAAAAAGATACTGAATATCATCATACTATTTGCGGCCGTGGTCTTCTGCGGTTGCAGCGACTTCGACGATTCGGAGCTGCGCGGCCGGATCGACGGCTACAAAAACCGGATCGAAGCCCTGAAAGCCAAGGCCGAGACGCTCGGCAAGCAGCTCGCGGACCTGAGCTATCTGACCAATGGCAATGTCATCACCACCGTGTCGCAGGACGCCGACGGGAAATACGTCGTCACCTACAAGGACAACAAGGACGTCGAACATACGGTCGTGCTGGCGACGATGGACGACATCGTCGACGTGCCGATCATCGGCGTGAAGCTCGACGAGAACGGCGTCTATTACTGGACCAAGTGCATCGACGGCGAAATCACGTGGCTGACCGACGACGACGGGGAGAAGTTCCCCGTGAGCGGTTACACGCCGACGATTTCGGTCGATGCCGACGGCTGCTGGACCGTGGACGGCGTGCAGATACTCGACGCTTCGGGCAACCCGATCAAGGCCACGACCGACGCCACGTCGGTATTCCGCTCGGCGGAGCTGGACGGCGACGGCAATTTCAGCCTGACGCTCGGCGACGGAAGCACGATCACCCTGCGGGTTTTCAACTCGCTCAACCTCAAGCTGGACGCGATGCCGGTTACCACCGTCGCAGACCCTTCGAAGAGCATTACGGTATCCTACGAGCTTTCGGGCGAGGCTAAGGAGACGGCCATCGTGGCCGTCGCCAAGGCCGAGGGGCTCGACGCCGTGATCGACCGCGACGCGAAGACGGTGACCGTTTCGTTCGACGCTTCGTTCTCGCGCGGTACGGTTATCGTCATGGCCTACGATCTGGCCGACAACGTGATCGTGAAGCCGCTCTTCTACAAGGCCGCGACGCTCGGTACGGTCGCCATTTCGACGCCCGACCAGCTGGTCGCTTTCGCCGCGGCGGTCAATGCCGGCGGCGAGGAGGCGGCCGCCAAAGCCGTGCTGACGCAGGATATCGACATGAAGGACGTGGCGTGGACCCCGATCGGAAACGGCGCCTATACGACGGCCAACGCGATGACGGGACCGGCGTTTCAGGGCACCTTCGACGGACAGGGCCATGCGGTCAGGAATCTGAAGATCGTCGTTCCGGCCGACGCTGCGGCGGGTTCGGCTTGGGGACTCTTCGGCGTGCTGAAGGGCGCCACGGTCAGGAACCTTACCATCGGCGAAGGCTCGTCGGTCGTTTCGACCGCGGCCGCGATGACGGCCGTGGGAGCCGTGGCCGGATATGCCTATGAAGCCACGATCGAGAATTGCGAGAACCGTGCGGCGATCGACATTCAGGGCGGCGGGGACAACGTACGCGAATCGGCGGGCGGCATCGTCGGCGCAATCTGCGCCAACGAAAATGACAGTCATATCCTCTCCTGCACCAATTACGGCAAGATCACGTCGAAGAACAGCGTGAACACCAAGAACGGAGCCACGGGCTTCTCGATCGGCGGCATCGTCGGTTTCGCCGACGCTTCGACGACCACCGAACGCTACAACAACGTCGTGGGGTGTGTCAACGAAGGAGCGATAGATGCGCAGGCGACCCGTACGGCGGGTGTCGTCGCCACGATGAACAAATACACGAAGCTCGAAAACTGCGCGAACAATGCGGCGGTGATCTGCAGCGACGTGACGGCTTCGAACAGCCGCGTGGCAGGCATCGTGTCGGCCATGGGCGGCCACACCTACCTCACATCGTGCGTCAATAACGGCACGGTCGCTTTCGCCGTTGCGGGCGATACGACGCACGGCTATGCCGCGGGCATCGCCGGCCAGACCAACGACAACAATACGGCCATCGACGGCTGCGAGAACTACGGCGCCGTACTCTCCGACATCATCAATGCCGCGGCGAACAAGTACATCGGCATCGTCTGCGCCAACACCAACAAGAAGACCATCGCGATCCGCAACTGCAAGGTCGGGGGCCGGATCGGTCCCTTCTCGGACGGGCAGCAGGGCGCGACGGAGATTACGGAGCAGAATTTCGAACAGTATATCTACTTCACGCTCACGGGCGGCGGCGTGCCGACGCTGGAGAACAACAGCTTTTCGGGCGGACCCGCCAAGCCGGGCATTGCGACGGTCGAGGACCTGACGGCTTTCCGCGACGCGGTCAATGCGGGCGAAAGTACGGCGCAGTGGGAGGATGCCGGCGGCGTGGTGTCGCTGCTCGGCGATATCGACATGAAGGACGTCGCAGGCTGGACGCCGATCGGCAACGCCTCCTATAAATGGGAAAAGAACCTGCTGACTATCGAGGGCAACGCCTTCAAGGGCACCTTCGACGGGCAGGGATATGCGCTGAAAAACCTGAAACTCGCCTACGGGGGCAGTGCGGTCAATACGGCTTACGGACTGTTCGGCGTGCTGGACGGCGCGACGGTGCGCAACCTGACGGTCGGCGCCGCCTTGGGCGATGCGAGCGCATTGAAAGTCACCGCTTCGGGCGGCACGGCCGAGGTGGGCGTGATCGCCGGCGTATGCCGCGATGCGAACGTCTCCGACTGCGTCAATTATGCGAAGATCGAATACGACGGCACCAGCGCCGCGCGTGTTTCGGCGGCGATGGTGGGCTTCATCTTCAGCGAAACGGAGGGCACGAAGCTCGAACGCCTGCAGAATTACGGCGCGGTGGAGGCCGATACCCACGGCAATTCGGCCAACGGAGCCGGCGCGGCGATCCACATGGCGGGCATCTGCGGCTTTGCGACGGGCAACGCGACCAACAAGATCTGCAACGACATCGCTTACTGCGACAATTACGGCAATATCACCTCTAACTCGGCGCGCTCTTCGGGCATTGTCGCCGCGGCGAATACCTTCACGCGGATCAACTCCTGCGTGAACCACGGCAACCAGCTCAATTCGTGCGGTACGACGGGCCGTCTGGGCAACATTACCTGCATCACGGGTACGGGATGCTCGATGACCGACTGCATCAACAACGGCAATCTCGTCTCGACGGGCGGCGCCCGCTGCGGCGGTCTGCTCAGTCTGGCCAACCATGCGACCAACTCGTTCAGCGGCTGCGCCAATTACGGCGAGATCGTCACCGACGACGCCAACCGCGGCGTGTTCTTTGGCTACAGCGCCTATGCGACCAACTGGATCAACTGCATCGCGGGCGGCAAGGTCGGGGTTTACAACGGCGGAACCACGGTTTACGATTCGTACGGCGAGAACGAGCAGGTGCGTTATCTGGGCGTGCAGAAGGCCGCCGATCCGATCAATGCGGACAACATTACCTACCTGATCGGTTCGAGTTCGGGCGGTTCGGGCGGCGACGACGATGTGGAGCCGACGTTGCGCATCCTCTTCATCGGCAACAGCTTTACCAAGGACGCCGTCGAGCACCTGCCGAAAATGGTCTCGGCCGCCGACATTCCGACGCTGAAGATGGTGCATCTCTATTACGGCGGTCGTACGATTCCCGAATATGCCGACGGCTATGCGACCAAGTCCGACTATACCTGCTACAAGTACAACCCCGGCACTTCGCTCTGGCTCTCCTACACCGGATACAACATTCAGCAGATCGTCAAGTCGGATACGTGGGATATCGTCTGCCTGCAGGAACATACGGGCAACAGCTGCGGCTGGATATGGAGCGACACCGAGAAGAATGCCATTCAGGGGCTGATCGCCGACATCAGGGCCGACCAGAGCGGACATACGCCCAAGTTCGTCTATATCATGTCGCAGGCCTATTTCAATATGGACAAGATCGGTACGGCGCAGCGTCCCTACAAGAATTTTACGACGCAGGACGAGATGTTCGACGTGATCGTGGCGCAGGCCCGCAAGGTGCTCAACCAGACCGACGTGGAGCAGATCATTCCTACCGGGACGGTGCTGCAGAACCTGCGCACCTCGTCGCTCAACAACGACATGGACCTCACGCGCGACGGCTATCACATGGATTACGGCCTGAGCCGCTATGCCGCGGCCTGCGCCGTCTTCGAGTCGATCATCTCGCCTTCGTTCGGCGGCAAGAAACTCGATGGCAACAGCTTCCGCTACAACGTGTCGAGTACGGCGGACGGCACTTATACGATGCCCGTGACCGACGACAATCAGCCGGTTGCGCTGCAGGCGGCGCGCTACGCCCTTGCAACGCCCTTTGCCGTGACCGACATGTCGCCCGGCACCCAGACGCCCGGCAACGGGATCGAGGACACCGATTTTGAAAACGATTCGAACAAAGAGTAAAGCAGAAATCCTATGAAACAGATATTTGCATGGTTATTCGCCGCGATTTTCTTCGCGGCAGGGTGCGCGCAGTCTCCCGATCTGGCGGAGCCGGTGCGGGGAGGCGGATATGAGAATGCCGACGGGCTGGTGATCGTGGCCGCCTGCCCGCCCGCGACCCGCACGGACATCGAAGAGGGTAAATCGACTTGGGAGGCGGGCGACCGCATCACGGTCGTTTACGACGGCGCGGCCTATGAATACACGGCCGCGGAAGCGGGACCGACGACCGCTTTCACGAGCGAAGCCGGCATCGCCGACTACGACGCTTCGAAGCCTTTGACGGCCTACTATCCCGCAACGACTGCCGAAGGGGTGGTCGCCGTGGAGGCCGAGCGGACGATTGCGCTCGACGCGGAGTCGCAGAGCAATCCGGCGCGGGCGCCGCTCGTGGGACTGCCCACTTCGGGGAATCTTGCCGAAGGTGCGCTGGAGGTGACCTTCCGCAATATCTTCTCGGTCATCGAACTGCGTATCGACGCAGGGGAGCTGGCGAGCGCGGCGCAGTCGCTGACCGTCGAGCCGGCCGACGAGGGGGCTTTCGAAGGGTTTCTGTCGTTCGAAGGGACGGTAGACCCCGAAACGCTGGCGCTGACGCCCGCCGAGAACGGTACGGGCAACAGCTTGATTTTCAACTTCGCCGAGGGCGTGGTTCTGACCAAGCCCCAGACGATCAAATTCCCCGTCGGGCGTTTCAAGTCCGAAGCGGGGCTGCGGCTTACGCTCAACACGGCCGACGGGAAGAGCTATTCGAAGAATATCTACAAGACCGGCATCACCTCCTATGCCGAGCAGGGCGGCGTATTCCGCGCCAAGCATATGGCCAAGGCGCTTTACGCCTTCGCGCCGCAGGGCGGCATCAGCACGGCCGACGACCTGATCGAGTTCGCGGCGGCCGTGAATGCGGGCGAGACGCTCGCTCCGTGGCAGGACGACAAGGGCGTCGTGGTGCTGCTGGACGACATCGATCTGGCCGAGGTGACGGAGTGGACGCCGATCGGCGCGGCTACGTCCAAGCTGGCGAGCAATGCGCTTTCGATCACTTCGGGAAGACCTTTTACGGGTTATTTCGACGGACAGGGCCATACGATCCGCAACCTGAAGATGGTCTGCAAGGCCGCACAGGCGACCTCGGCGTGGGGATTCTTCGGAGCCGTGGCCGACGGGGCCGTGGTGGAGAACCTGATTTTCGACGCGAGCTGCTCGCTCGAAGACAAGGCGACGGCGGGCACCGACTGCGGTGTGGTGGCCGGTCTGGTTTACGAAGCCACCGTGCGCAACGTAGTCAATAAGGCTTCGATCGCCTTCGACGGGGCGGCTCCCGACAATATCCGCATGACCATCGGCATGGTGGGACTCGCCTTCGCCGACAAAAACGGGGCGCGGCTCGAAAAACTGGTCAACCACGGCGCTCTGACGGCCACGTCGGGCGGCAACACCAAGAACGGCGCGACGGGCATTCACGTGGGCGGCATCGTCGGCTTCAGCTCGAACAAGAGCAACACGACGGCCGTGGTGACGATCGCCGAGTGCACCAATTACGGGGACCTCGACACGCAGGTAGCCCGCGCTTCGGGTATCGTGGCAGCTGCGAACCGCTACACCGAGATCGAGAACTGCGTGAACGAAGGCGACAACGTCAATGCCTTTGCCACGGTAAATAGCGCCCGCATCGGCAACATTACCTGCATTACGGCCGCCGGGAGCAAGATCACCAATACCGTCAATCGCGGCAATGTGATCTGCAAGACGAGCGGCGCGGCGGGCGGCGTCGTCTGTCTGGTCAATGACGACGGCAACGCATTCGTCGGCTGCGAAAATTACGGGCTGGTGATTACCGACCGCGCCAGTTACAAGGGCACGCTCTTCGGGCAGTGCAACAAGGCGGCCAGATTCAGCGATTGCATCGCGCAGGGCGATCTGGGCGCTTACGAGGACGGCTCCTATGCGCTGGTCGGCGTGAACTACACGAATTACATGTCCTACATCGGCGACCACAATGCGACGGCCGTGCATGTGAACAGCCAGAACATCCTCTATTATCCCAACGGTTCGCAGGTGCCCGCCGAGCCGGAATTCGGCGTGAACCTTTCGTCGGTCGAGCTGAATGCTCAGGGCAGCAATGCCGCCGTGGTACAGCTTTCGTCGGTCGATTACGACTGGACGGTGAGCGCCGACGGGGATTGGGCGCATATTACGGACCTCTCGGACGTACCCGTCGTTTCGGGCGTCAAGGACCCCGGCGTGCAGTATATCAAGATCGGGGCCGATGCCAATACGAAGACCGCGCCGCGGTCGGCTGTCGTCACGTTCGCTTCGACCGACGGCTCGAAAAGCGCGACGGTGAGGGTCGATCAGCAGGCGCGGGGCGAAGCGTTCCCCAGCAAGTGGGTGTTCCAAGCTTCGACGCTGCCGCTTTACGGCTCGTCGTGGACCGACGACAACGTCATTCCTGCGACATCGGGCGCGGCGGGCTTCATTTCGGTCGTGCGCGGCGATGCGAATGCTTCGGCCGCTTTCAAGCGGAGCGTCGTTACGAACCGTCCTGCGGTTTCGACGATGGTCGAAGGCGACTACTGGCTCTATACCTTCCCGGTGGAGAATCTCGCCGCCGGATCGGTCGTCGATTTCAACGCCACGATGGCGGGCGAAGCCAATTCGCCCAAATACTTCATCGTCGAATACCTCGACGGCGGAGTCTGGAAGAGCGTCGAGGCCGATCTGCTCACGGCTCCGGAAAACCCGGCGGTCCGCTATACCTACAAGTGTTCGGGCACTGCCACCGGGTCCTCGTATCAGCACGCGACCGTCATGCAGACGATGCGCTTCGAAAACGCCGTGACCGACGGCGAAGTGAAAATCCGCTGCCGCGCCGTGGGACCCTATACCTGCGCGGGCGGTACGCAGAACATCACGGCGACCAACGCCGCCAGCTCCATTCCTCCCTACGGATTTACGGGCAGCTACGTGCAGAACTTCGGCACGGCGACGCCCCGTGACACCAAGAAAGTGCTGTGTCTGGGCAACTCGTTCTCCTACTACAGCAACCCTGCGTGGATGCTCAAGGAGATCGCATGGCGCGAAGGGCATGCTCTCAACATCAAGGCTCACTTCAAAGGGTCGCAGACGCTGACCCAGCATCTGTCGCTGGGTTTCTCGACCGACGTCATCGAACAGGGCGGTTACGATTTCGCTTTCCTGCAGGACCAGAGCCAGAATCCCGCCAACTATGGCCGCGACGCCACGGCGTCGATCCTCACGGGCCTTACGACCTTGGCCGACAAGGTGCGCGCCGCGTCGCCTTCGTGCAAGGTGATTCTGGAGGAGACGTGGACCTTCTCGTCGGCGTCCTACGGCGGATTTACCGATTTCCCGACCTTCGAGACCTATAACGACGCCGGGGCCAAAGCCATGGCAAAGGCCGCCGGGACTTGGGTGTCGCCGATCGGCCCCGCCTTCAGGCAGGTGCGCGAGGGCGGTTCGGGCATCAACCTCTACTACTCGGACAGCATGCATCAGTCGGAGTACGGCGCCTACCTGAAGGCCTGCGTCAATTATCTGGTGCTTTTCGGCGAGCGGTTCGGCGCAGATCCGGCCGACTGCGGATTGAATCCCGACAAGGCGGCCTACCTGCGTTCGGTGGCCGAGCAGATCGTGCTGGGTAACGAGGGCGACTATTTTATCGAACGATAAACCAAATTGCATAAACTTTTATGAAGAGACTTGTCAGCTGTATTCTGGCCATCCCCGCATTGTTGTGGGGATGCGCCGGACCTAAAACCGCCGCTCCGGAATACCCGACGCATGCGGCGAAAATCGTGGCCGAGATTCACGATCCCGCGTCGAAATACGTCGTGGTGGCTTCGCACCGCGGAGACTGGCGCAACTATCCGGAGAATTCGATTCCCGCCATCGAGTCGGTGATCCGCATGGGCGTCGATATCATGGAGCTGGACCTCAAACTGACGAAGGACAGCGTGTTGGTGCTCTGCCACGACCATACCATCGACCGGACCACTACCGGGCGGGGACGTGTGTGCGACATCACCTATGATTCGATTCAGCGCTGCTTCCTGCGTACGGCGCACGGCGTGCGTACGCCCCGGAAGATGCCGACCCTGCGCGAAGCGCTGGAGGTCTGCAAGGACCGTATCGTGGTGAATATCGACCAAGGATATGAGTTTTACGACATGGCGCTGAAGATCAGCGAGGAGCTCGGCGTGACGGAGCAGATGCTCATCAAGGGCAAGCGTCCGGCGGAGGCTGTCGCCGCCAAATTCGGCGAATACGAGCACAACATGATGTATATGCCGATCATCGACATTCTCAAACCGCAGGGACAGGAGCTTTTCGGCGAATACATGTCGAAGGGTATCGTGCCGCTGGCTTACGAGGTTTGCTGGAACGAGTACACGCCCGAAGTGAAGGATTGCATGGAAAAGGTGGTGGAGAGCGGATCGAAACTTTGGGTCAATTCGTTGTGGGAGTCGCTCTGCGGCGGCCTGTGCGACGATGTGGCGTGGGAGAGCGGCGATCCCGGCTCGGTTTACGGCAAGCTGCTCGACATGGGTGCGACGATGATTCAGACCGACCGTCCGGAACTGTTGATCTCCTACCTGCGTTCGCAGGGGCGGCACGACTGACCGCCGCATCGGCGGAGGGGTCTCGGAAGAGGGATCGTCCCGTTATGAAAAGAGCCGTCACTCGCAGCGAGTGACGGCTCTTTTATTCGCTGCTCCGGCCGCGTCAGTCGAAAAGCTCGTTCAGGACGGCCGCCAGCCGGTAACCGGCATTGCGGATCTGGTGCTCGACCAGCGGCAGGGCCTTGTTCAGGAAGTCCTGTCCCAGCCGCTCGTCGGGCTTGGCCCACTCGAACTGCACTTCGCAGGTCACGGCGCTGTCGTGCAGCCAGTCGCGCGGCGTGCCGGCCTGCACGGCGGCCTTCTCCCGTTTCGATGCGCGGTCCAGCTCGTCGGCCCACTCGGTGACGGACCAGATACGGGTCGTGGTGATGATCTCGTTGTCCCAGACGTGGTGGACGTAATACTTGTGGGGCTTGTGGTACTTGTCTTCGAACAGCACGTCGTATTTCGTGTTGTGGGTCGTGTATTTGATATGCGCCGGGCAGTGCATGTCGCCGACCAGATGGATGACGTATTTCAGATTGACCGCTACGGCCGAGTCGGTCAGGTTGCGGTAATCCCTGAGGTTGCGGATCGCCAGCTCAAGCCCGTAAACGGCGTTGCCCTTTCCCGGCTTGAGCAGTTCGTCGCCGTAGCGCAGGTCCGCGCCCACGGGCGCCGTGTGCCAGTCGTTGGTGAAGGCGTATTCGGGCGTCTGGCGGTATTCGTCCATCCATTTGGCGTAGTAGACGACGGAGTGCCCGCCGAGATACTTCTCGATCCGTTTCTTGGCCCGTTTGGTGAGGTTGCGTTCGGCGATCTTGGCGATCGTTTCGTGGCCTTCGCGGCCCCACGCCCGCGCAGGTTCGGAAGCGGAGAGGGAGAGAGCCGCCGCAAAGAGCAGCAAAAGCAGTTTTTTCATGGTCTTGATGGTTTTGGTGAGTCTGTTTTTTCGAAGAAGAGGTATCCCGGTCACCGGAATACCTCTTCTTTGTGTCGCGGAGCAAAGGGGCGTCAGAAGCTCAGTCCGTCTTCGTAGCCCGGATTCTGGCTCAGTGCGCCGCCCGTGGCCACGCGCTGGTCGGTCGGGATCGGCCACAGATAGTCGCGGCCCTCCTCCCATTTGTAGGTGCGGCCCCGGAAGCAGACGATATAGCCGCTCGTGCCTTCGGTCAGCTGGGCGTCCTTGCCTTCGCCGATTTCGAGCATCGCGTCGCAGGTCGTGGCGGGCTTGGTGCCGCTCCAGAGGCAGAGGTCCATCTTGCCGTCGCCGTTCATGTCGTATTCGCCCAGCGAGGGGAAGTAGCAGCCGAGGAAGCCGTCGAGTCCGTTCGACGAGGGAACCAGCTGGGCGCCCTCCTTCCAGCGGAGCATATCCCACTGGCGCAGGCCTTCGCAGGGAAGTTCGACGGTGCGTTCGCGGCGTATTTCGAGGATCACGCCTTTGTTCGCTCCGGAATTGACGTTGGGGTAGTAGCTGGCCATCAGGGGATCGGGATTGTTGTTGGCGGCCGTCATGTCGAGGGCCGGCATGCCCACGCGGTCGCGGACGACGTCCACGGTCAGGGCGATGTCTTCCGGGGTCAGCGTACCCAGCTCGGCCTTGGCCTCGGCGTAGGTGAGCAGGATTTCCGGATAACGGAATACCGGCCAGTCGGTAGTCGAGGTGGTGGCGCCGTTATGCGTGTCGTCACTCACGAACTTGATGAAGCGGTAACCCGTCATGTCGTAGCTCTTGCAGTCTTCGATCACCTCGTCGATGCCGTTCAGATCGACATATCCCGGAGCCATGAGCGTCTGCGCCATGCGCGGGTCGCGGTTCTGGAACTGCTGGTTGTAGGTCATGGTCTCGTATCCGGGCTGGTCCTGAATCTTCGAGCCGTCGGCCATCAGGTAGTGGTTCACCAGCCGCTGCGTGGCGCTGTGGCGCATGTTGCGGAACGTGAACTGGATGCCGTGGCGTACGAGGATGTCGGCGTTGAAGCGCATCGAGAGGATCGTCTCCTTGGCGTCGCCGTCTTCGAGGATGAAATATTCGCGGTAGGGGGCGTCGAGTTTGAGCGTATTGCCTTTGTAGAGCGAATATTTGTTCTGCTCCATGACGGCCCATGCGGCGTCGGCGGCCAGTTGGAGGAAATAGTCGGCCGAGATGGTCACCCCGTCGATCGTCTCGTCGGCGATGCCGTGGTATTTGCGGAAGGTGCCTTCGTAGAGCGCGGCGCGGGCCTTCATGGCGCGGGCGGCGTTTTTGCTCAGGCGGTAGAGCGCGTCGCTCGGCCAGTTGTCGGGCAGGTCCGTGATGGCGCGGTCGAGGTCCTCCATGACCTTCTTCATCACGAATCCGCGGCTGTCGCGCGGCCGTTTGAGCGAAGCCCAGTCGTTCGACGGAATCACGAAGTCGTAATAGGGGATGTCGCCGTATTTGCGCACCTTTTCGAAGTAGAACAGCGCGCGGAAGAAATAGGCCACGCCGTCGTAGCGCTGGCGGACAGTCTCGTCAGAGCAGTTGCCCGAACGTTCGAGGTAGTAATTGATGTAACGCAGGTAGGCCCATGCGCTTGTGCCCCAGTTTTCGGTGGCCGGGGAGCGCGTGCCCTGCTGTACGGAGCTGAGGTTCTTGGCGATCTGGATGTCGGAGACCTGAATGCCATCGGTGTCGGGACCTGCGAAGAGACTGTAGAAGCGGTTGGTCCAAAGCTCCAGCTCCGCTTCGCTCGAAAAGAACGTATTGGGCGAAAGGTTCGTTTCCGGCTCCTTGGTCAGGAAGTCGTCGCAGCCCGACAGTGCCAGACTCATCGAAACGAATATCAATATTTTGCTGATAGTTTTCATGGTTGATCGAAATAATGCTTTCCGGTTAGTTTAGAAGGTGATGTCCACGCCTACGGAGAAGGTCCGCGAATAGGGATACAGACAGTCGTTGGTGGCGCTGGTCGTGGCTACTTCGGGATCGACCGTCTTGCTGTAGCGCTTCAGGGGCGACCAGTAGGCGAGGTTCTCGCCCGATACGTATACGCGGACCTTTTCGAGGATGCGCTTGTTGATCGGGATGGTATAACCCAGCGTGATGTTCTTCAGGCGGATGTACGAGGCGTCCTGCAGGTAGCGGTCGGTTTTGACGTTCATCGAACCTGCGCTCGAAGTCTGGTAGCTGCGCCGGCGGGGGAAGTAGGTGTTGCGGTTGTCCTCGCTCCACGCCAGCCGTTCGAAGTCCTTGGCGATGAACGTGGTGGTCGGGAAGCTGTAGGGACCCCAGAAATAGTAGCAGTTGGCGCTGGGCATCCAGTCGATCTTGCCGACGCCTTGGAAGAAGACCGCGAAGTCGAAGCCGTTCCAGTTCAGGTCGCCGCGGATCGAGTAGGTGTAACGCGGCAGGCTGTTGCCGATGACGCGCATGTCGCCCGGATTCTTGACCGTACCGTCGCCGTTGTTGATGATGTTGTTGCCGTCGAGGTCGCGGAAACGGACGTCGCCCGCCATGAGGTGCGCCGCCGAAGCGTCGGAGCTGGTGTAGACGCGGTTGTTGACCGCCTTGTCGTTGATCTGCGCCTGATAGCGTGCCGCCTCCTCGTCGGTCTTGAACAGTCCGTCGGTGCGGTAGCCCCAGAGTTCGCCGAGCGTCTCGCCCACGTAATGGTCGGTGAGCAGCATGTCGTCGTTCTTATACTTGGTGATCTTGGACTTGTAGTCGCCCAGCGATGCCGAAATGCCGTAGGAGAAGGGTTTGCCGGCCACCATGTGGCGGTCGCGCCAGCTGACGGTGATTTCGTAGCCCTTGGTGCGCAGGTCGGCGCAGTTCTCCTTGGGCGAGGGCGCTCCGAAGACGTCGGGCAGCGTGAGCGACGTGGTGAGCATGTCCTTGGTGTCGCGGATGTAGAGGTCGGCCGTGACGTTGAGGCGGTTTTTGAGGAAGCCCAGATCGAAACCGAGGTTGTAGGTTACGACCGTCTCCCACGTAAGTCCGTCGCTGATGGGGTTCGACGCCGAGGCGTAATTGGCCTTTTCCGTGCCGTTGAAGGTGTAGCCCAGCTGGCCGGTCGAGATCGTTTCGATGTAGTAGTAGTTCGACACCTGCTGGTTGCCGAGCGAGCCGTACGAGAAGCGCACCTTGGCGTTGTCCCACCAGTTGCGCATCGGCTCCCAGAATTTCTCCTCCGAGATGCGCCATCCGGCCGATGCCGAGGGGAAGAAGCCCCAGCGGTCGTTGGCGGCGAAGCGCGACGAACCGTCGTAGCGTGCCGATACTTCGAAAAGGTACTTGCCGGCGTAGTCGTAGTTCGCACGGGCGAAATAACCCAGCGTCCGGTAGGCCGTATTCGACTCGACGCAGCGTTCGATCTCGCCCTGCGCCATGTTGATGAAGCTCAGCTTCTCGCTCAGCGACCCTTTCTGGCGGACGCTCAGTTTCGACGAGCGGAAGTCCTCGAAGTTGCCGCCGGCTACGGCCGAGAAGTTGTGCTTGCCCCACGAGTGGCCGTAATCGAGGTAGGCGTTGACCACATGGCCGTTATAGTAGTAGCGGTCCTCCTGATAGAAGTCGTAGATCGAACCGTTGGTGAAATCGACCACGGCGGTCTGCGTCGCGTTCCATGTGTTGGCCGTCGGATAGGAGCGGTAGGCTCCGAGGTTGTCGCGGCGGCGGTAGGTGTAGTCGGCGTTGAGTTTCAGATCCTTGTTGCGCGTGAGGTCGAACGTCACCCGGTTGGTGATGATGTAGTAGTTGTTCTTGCGCGAGTTCTTGTTGCGTCCGTCGGCGAATACGCCGCCGCGTCCGCTGGCGATCGGCGAGTTGGCGAACTGGATGCCGTTGGAATAAACGAACGTGGTGCCGTCGGGGTTGACCGGAACGAACGTCGGGCTGATGTTGTTGGCCACGTTGAAGAGGATGCCGTTGGAGTTGAGCTCTTCGGAACCGTCCTGCTCCCAGTAACCGCCGTATTTGTAGTCGGTCACCTCCATGCTGATGTTGTTCGAGTAGTGCATCCACGGCGTTACTTCGGCGGCGATCTTCGTGCGGAACGAGTAGCCGTTGTAGATATCCTCGGCGCCATGGTTGAACAGGCCTTCACGGTAGAGGTAGCGGCCGCTGACGTAGTAGTTGATCTTGTCGTTGCCGCCCGTGAGCGAAATGTTGTGCTCGGTTTCGGGACGGCTGCGCTTGAACATGTAGTCGTACCAGTCGAAGTTGCCCAGATAGCGGTATTTGCCGTTGCTGTCGGTGATGACCCACGGGCGGTCGGGATGCTCGGTCTTGTCGTTGCGGCGGTCGTAGAGCATCTGCATCTCCTCGTCCGTGTAGTTCCAGCCCACATAGCCTTTCGATGGGTAGCAGAATTCGTTGGTGAGTTTCACGTAGTCGTATCCCGACGTGATGAAGTCGGTCGAGGTGGTGTTCCACGACACGCCGTAGCGGCCGTTGTAATTGACTTTCAGCGTGCCGGCCTTACCGCTCTTGGTGGTGATGAGCACCACGCCGGCCGAAGCCTTGGCGCCGTAGATCGAGCAGGCCGAAGCGTCCTTGAGCACCGATACCGATTCGATGTCGTTGGGGTTGACCTGCGCCAGCGACGCTTCGATGCCGTCGACGAGCACCAGCGGGCTGCCACTGTTGAGCGATACTGCGCCGCGGATCTTGACGTCGTAGTTCTTGCCTTCGATCGAGCCGCTGCCGAGCGTCAGCAGCAGCGACGGATCGGCGCCCTGCAGGGCTGCGGCCGTATTGGTCACGGGACGGTTGTTGAGGTCCTTGCCGCTGATGGTGCCCACGGCGCCCGTGACGTTCACGCGCTTCTGCTGGCCGTAGCCGACCACGACCACCTCGTCGATGGCCGCCGAGCTTTCCACGAGGGTAATGTCGATGGCGGCGTAGGAGTTGACTTCGACCGTCCGGGGCTGGTAGCCGATGAACGAGATGACGAGCTTCGCCGGAAGCTTGACGTTCTCCAGCGAGAAGTCGCCGTTGCTCATCGTGGTGGTGCCGTTGTTGGTGCCGTCCACGATGATCGTGGCACCCGGAACGGGCAGCCCCAGATTGTCTTTCACCACGCCTTTGAGCTGGTTCTTATCCGCGGCGAGGCTCTTCGGAGCTGCCTTGGTTACGGAGATGCTTTTGCCCGTAATCGTGTAGGTGATGTCCTGATCGGCGAAGATCTGGGCCAGAACCTCGTCGATCGACGCGTTCTGCGCCGAGATGCTGACGCGGCGCTGCATGTCGACGCCGGCCGATTTGATGGCCACGGAGTAGTTCTCCCGCTGATTGAGGGCTTCGATGGCCTCCTTGACCGTTACATTCGTGAGTTTGAGGTCGATCGCCTGCGCCAGAGCCGGGCTGGGAAGCGCCAGCAGGCAGAGTGCGAACAAACCCACGATCGCACGCGCATGGAAAAGTGCGGTTCGATTGTAAAGTTTTTTCATAGGTTGAAGTTTTAATGTTGTAGTTTTTTGTTGCTGTTTCGCGGTTATTTCTTTCGGGATATGTAGATCACGTCGTTGCGTTCGCGGATGGACATCGATTTGTCGGTGTTGAGCGTGCCGAGGATCTTGAGCAGCGACTCGTTGTTGGTGAAGAAGGCGTAGAAGCGCACGCCGGCCAGTTCGGGATCGGTGATGATGATTTTCTGGTCGAAGCAGCGGGCCAGCTGTGCGGTGATGCCGTCGAGCGACTCGTTGAAGAAGTAGAAGCCGCCGCCCGTGGCGCGCGATTTATAGTTTTCGCTCTGGAAAGAGGTCATTTCCAGCGCTCCCGTCAGGCGGTCGTACTGCGCGACGTCGTTGCGGACCATGACGACCTCGTCGTCGCATTTGTCGCTGTTCACGTCGAAACGCACGCTGCCCTCGACCAGCGCCACTTCGACCAGCTGGTCGCTGTTGTAGGCCCGCATGTTGAATTTGGTGCCGAGGACTTCGACCTCGACGTCGCCGGCCGAAATGACGAAGGGATGCCGCTTGTCGTGCATGACTTCGGCGTAGACCTCGCCGTCCACGAAGATTTTGCGCTGGCGGCCGTTGAAGTGGGTCGGATAGGTTACGCGGGTGCCCGAGTTGAGCCACAGGAGCGTTCCGTCGGCAAGGCGCAGCTCGCTGCGCTGGCCCGCCGGCACGAGCACCTCCTCCCATTCGGGAGTGTGCGCGGTCTTGGTGTAGAGGAGCGAGACCGCGATCAGCAGCGGGACGATCAGCACGGCGGCGATCCGCTGCGTCCACCGGACGACGGTCGTCAG
>OGPU01001160.1_pt1 | contig 24295 bp, 20 predicted proteins | sample 1552991 | NCBI WGS metagenome assembly OGPU01 (sample SAMEA2580296, study PRJEB22360) | human gut metagenome | biome: human gut; feature: human-associated habitat; material: faeces | place: Denmark | collected 2008/2010 | reverse complement strand
AGTGAGGTCCAGCACCGTGTCGCCTTCGAGGAGTTTGTGGGCGGCGCAAGCCTCGCTCGACGCCTGCTCGAAGGCCAGCGGCGGCAGGATGCACTGCGCCGCGGCGTACGAAGGGAGTTTCTGCGCGGCCCGCGCGAGGTACTTGACCTGCGTGGCCACGAGCCGGGCGTGGGGGACGGTGCGGTCCAGAGCCACCTCCAGCGGGTCGCGGCCCCGTGCGGCGGCGACGGCGCGCCGCACTTCGTCCGTGAGCAGGAGGGAGTATTCTTCGGGGGTAATCACGTCCGCAAAGATACGTTTTTTTTCGGTTCGCCGCTCCACGCCGCAAGGGTCGCAAGCGCAAAAACGGCGTGGCCCGCCGCCGTCGGCCATCCGCCGAGGGTGTAATCGGCCGCACCTCCGGGCAGCGAGGCGGTCAGCCGGGCCAGCGCGCTGATCCCTTCGGCGGCGCTCCCCGTGACGAACCCGAACGCCGGGGCGAGGAATCCGACGGGTGCGAGCATCCACAATGCGCCGCCGAACACCACGACCCCGGCCAGCGCGATAGCCGGCGGATTGACGGCCAGTCCCGCCAGCGGCACGACGCCGAAGGTGTGGGAGACGAGCGGCGCCGTGGCGAGGGTCGCGGCGAGACCGATCAGGTAGGCGTCGATCACAACGTTCAGCCCTTTCCACCGGGTCCGGCAGCGGCGGCAGAGCGGCACGCCCCAGGCGAGGATGGCCGCCACGGCGACGAACGACAGCTGAAAACTGATGTCGCCCAGCCAGCTGGGATTCCAGACCAGCATCCCGAATCCCGCCGCGGCCAGGGCGTTCAGCCCAACGTATTCCGACGCCGAGGCCAGCGCCGCCTGCAGGACCGTGCACATCGCCGCGGCCCGGACGGCGCTGGGCGGAAACCCCGCCGCCGCGACGAAAAGCCACACGGCAACGGCCGCCAGCAGGTTTTTCAGCAGGTGTCCCCGCCTGAAAAGCGGCAGCCACCACAGCGCGAGATTGACCAGCGCGAAAACGATCCCCGTGTGGAGTCCCGATACGGCCAGCAGGTGCGACAGTCCGCTGCGCGAATAGGCCGCGCGCAGTTCGGGCGTGATGCCGCTCCGGTCGCCCGCCGTCATGGCGCGGCAGACGGCACCCGCGTCGCCGGGGATTCTCAGACGGCCCATTCGTTCGGCGGCATGCAGATGCAGGGCCGTATTGCGGGCGGGCAATCGTTCGAGTATGGTTCGCTCCGACAGCCATATCGTTCCCGCGAATCCCCGCCGCGTCATCAGGCGGCGGTAACTCTCCGCGCCGCCGCGCAGCGGCCGGACCGTGCCCCGGCAGCGGAGACGCTCGCCCGGATGCAGGGCCGTTAGGCTGTCGGCATGGAGCGTCACCCGGTCGCCTGCGGGGTGCCACGTGCCGTCGGCCGGGTCGCGCCACGCCGTGACGGTCGCTTCGGCGGAAGCATAGCGGCCCCGGTCGGCGGGGATGCCCTCGACGGAGAGTTCATAGGCCGTGTATACCCCGTAAGGTACCGTGCGTCCGGTATCGCGGAGCTGTGCCGCGCCGAATCCCGCCGTGAAGAGCATGGCGAGGGTGCAGAGCGGCGACCGGAGAAGCAGCGCCGAGACGCCGGAGAGCAAAAAGGTCCCTGCGAGAAACCACAGGGGCAGTGCGAAGCGGTCGGCGGCGAGAATCCCGGCCGCAAACGGCACGACGGCTTTCAGCATCGGCATACGGTCGAGTTTGGCAAGCAGGAATTCGGATTTCATACCTGCAAATATAACAAAAGAGGGCTGTTTTGTGTGCTGTTCGGGCAAAAGGTTTTCATGCGGACGCCGGATCGGGCGGGACTCTCCGCCGCTATTGGCGAAATAGCTCCCAACCCCGCTCCACGTCGTCCATATCGGCCGCCGTGCCGTTTTCCACCCGCGAAATGGCCGCCGCCATGCGGAGCATCGTCGTCCGGTCGCGGGTATCGACCGGCCGGTCGTCGGCAATGCCCACGGCGTCGGCGACTGCGCGGATGTAGATTTCCGTGCGGTTCTCCGAAGGCGGGGCCCAGCGCGAGATCATGCCGCGTATGGTATCCAGACCGTGGCGGATGCGGTAGGTGTCCAAGAGGACGAAGATCGCCCGGTACCCCCACGGCATGGATTCGAACTGCTTGAACGCCGGATCACGCGAGGGCCGCACCTCGCCTTTGTAGCGGACCGCCGACTGCCGGATATTGCCGGGGTTCCGGTTGCTCAGCCCCCTACTCATCGCCCGCCTCTCTCCGGATGCGGCGGCGTACGTAGCGGCGCAGCCAGCGGAACAGCGGGGCGTCGGAGAGCTGCGACGCGTTTTCGAGGAACGACCACAGCTCCACGCCGCACGTGAAGCCCGTGAAGAGCCGCGCGACGTTTAGCCCCATGAAGTCGAGGATGCAGCTGTCGATCATCCACGCCATGGCGATCGCCGTAATGGTGAGGCCCAGCTTGAGGACCGTGCGCCATGCTTCGCGGCTCTCGAAGTACCATGCGCGGCCTTCGCGGCGGGCCGCCGCGCGGCTGGCGGCGACGCCTGACAGGAAGTCGATGCCGATGAAGACCACGGTGCAGGCCACGAGCGGCCCGATCGGGGCGAACAGGGCGGCGATCCCCGCCGCCGCGCCGCTAACGAGTCTGTACAAAGTTTCCATCGGTCGTGCAGCGATTGAGGATGTTCTCGTGCGGGTCGTATTCCGGAAATTCGGCGGCGTGCGTTTCGAGGTGTTCGGCGGCGCGGCGCAACAGCGTCCGGGCCTGACGGCGCAGGCTCCGTTGCAGCTCGCGCAGGGCCTGTGTGCCTGCGGGCTGGTAGGCGGCGGATTTGGGCGCGACGGTGCCGCACTGCCCGGTGCGGACGTCGAGCCGCGGCTGGAGGGCGATGCGCGTGAAAAACGCCGCCGGAGCCGCAAGATATTCGGTCGTGAAGCTGGCATGCGAGCCGGCGAGAAGCTTCTCGTACAGCCGCCGCCCGATGACCGGGACGATGTAGCGCTGTTCGGCCGCGGCGATGTCGCTCTGCGTGACGCTCTCCGGCGCGAGATACTCCCCGTCGGCGAAGGCCAGCGCGACGGCCTGCGCGGGGGTGATAAGTGTGTTCATGGTTGTTGTAATTGAAATGATTTTCGAATAGCGCTGAAAGCGGCGCAGAAGTTCCCGCGGGGCGTCATAGCCACAAACGCGGCAACAGCGTGCCGGAGCGGGAAAAGCAAGACAACCTTTGCGTCATCTTGGTCGCGTGCGGCAACTCCCCGCCGGGGCGGGGATTCAGGGCGGGTCGGACCTGTAAACGACGCCGAAGGCGGCGAACAGAAAGTTTCGAAAGCACCCGGAGAATCAGGTCTTATTCTATACTCCTGATATTATACTTCGTGATCTCGGACAGAAACGCCTGCTGGCGCTCGTCGTCGGGATCATACTCCAGTCCGTCGGCCTTGCGGGCCTCCCAGACCTTCATGTAGATCGGCTTGGAGCGTGTCGGCGGGCGGTTTACGATTTGCAGCGACGACGTGTCGAATCCCGATACGGAGGTCAGGAGCTGGCGGATCGGCTCGGTCAGTTCGGCCTGCTCGCCGAGGATGACCGTGTTGAGGGCCACTTCGTACTCGTGCAGGATGCGTTCGGCGCTGAATCCCGAAGCATAGTCCAGTCCGCTCAGGGTCCGGAACCACGAGTGGGCCACGACGATGTCCGACACGGCCTGCTCGTGCAGCGCCTGCCAGTCGCCCTCGTTCTGCGATGCGATCGGAATAAAACGCGAATTGTCGTTCTGCTCGCCGCCGTCGCGGATGACGAACATCACCTGTCCGGGGTTGCCCGCGAATTTCTGCTCGGCCAGCCGTACGATGCGTTCGGCTTCGGCTTCGCTGTCCACCGTACTGTCGAGCATCATCACGCCGGAGAGCTGGAACGAGTTGTCGAGCCGCGAGATATTCCACTTGTCGGTCTTGTAGGCGATGGCCGAGACGTTGAACCCCGCGATGTAGGGCGGCACGCCGTAATGTTCGAACGTCGGTTCGTAGTCCTTGTAGTGGATCACGGCGCGCAGCGTGCCGTCGGACTGCTCTTCGAATGCCGGGTAGAGGGGCAGGGTCCGCGCTTCGGCCGCTTTGAATGCCGTCCAGTCGTGGTGGAGCAGAACGTGGGCCGAGTCGCGGGCCAGCCGGCAGCGCGAGGCGTCCTGATGGTGCAGCGAAAGGAACGTATGCCCGGCGTCGGTCACCGCTTCGAGAAATGCGTTGCCGAAGAGCGCCTTGTCGAACGCCAGCTTGTTGAGCACCTGCCGCAGGCTCTCCCCGTCGCCGTTTACGTGGCGCAGGAAGGCCGCGAGCCGGGGCTGCTGCACCTCGTCGCACGTGAAGCCCTTGCCCGAAATGTAGTCGGCCTTGTCGTTGATGATGCGGCGGTGGGTCACCGAACGGCGTGCCATCAGCGCCAGCGCGTTGGGAAAGAGGTTGTCGTCGCCCCAGCGCCAGAACGCGTCGTTTTCGACACGTCCCGCGCCGAGCGTGATGTAGGGATCGACCGTGCGGTTGTTCACCGCGACGGCCGGTTTGATTTTGTGCTTTTTGCTCATGGTTCCTGTTGTTTGAGTTCCGGGGCCGGGTCGGTGTCCTCGCAGGTGAGGGTCACGACGACCGGCGTGCCGTCGAGGGGTTTTACGCCCGATTCGTTGCTCACCGAGCCGAGCCGCAGGGGTTGTTCTCTCCCCAGCCGGGCCGACCAGCCGATCAGCAGCCGTTCGCCCGATGCGGCCGTGACGGTTGCGATCAGCCCCTCGGTCGCGGCCGTGCGACGGAATGCCGGGCCGAAAAGCGTGCGGGCCGCTTCGCGGCTGACGACGAGCTTCAGCGTATGACGCACGCGCTGCGGTCCGGCTTGGGTGTCGCTCAGCTCGGTATAGGAGGAGCGTTGTTCGGCGAGCGGCAGCCGCGTGAGCAGCGTCCCGTCGCGGAATACCGCTTCGGCGCGCCCGTCGGCCCCCAGCGCCGCCCGCAGGAGATTTCCTGCGGGGGTGATCGCGGCGGCCGTGATGCCGCCGGCGGGTTTGCGGGGTGTGGACGCTGTCATCGCTATACCCGGAATGCGTAAGAGAGCATCGTCTCGTCGATCACGTCGCATCCGGCCATGAAGACGGCGCGCTGGCGGTTCTCCATCAGGTCGGGGTTGTACCACATGCGCACTTCGTTGCCCGGAAAGTCGGACGTGTTGACGGCCAGTACGAGATTGCGGCGGTCGGTCAGCAGGCAGAACGACTTGTGGAGCGAGGTGTCGGACAGATAGGCCCCCAGACGGACGTCGACGAGCGGGATGCCGTGGTAGGCCAGTCCCTGACGGCCGTTGGTGCTTTCGGCGTAGGCCGCGTCGGCGCCCTTGCTGTCGAGGTACTTTTCGTAGGCGTAGTAGAGATCCGAGGTGACGAAGAAGGCGAGCTGGCCTTCGGCTTTGCGGTCCTTGATACGTTCGTCGGCGTTCTGCCAGAGGTCGTCGAGGATCGCGACGATCTTTTCGGGATTGGTGAAGTCGGCGGCTTCGTAGACCGAATTGTGGAACCGCTCCTGCTCGGCGCCTGCCTTGACGCTTTTGAGGAAGCCGTCGAAGGTGTTGAAGCCCGAAGCGGCCGTCGTGTCGCCGACCCACATCGTGGCGCGGATTCCCTCGGCGATGGCCTGCTTGAAGAGCGAGGTTTCGGCCTGCTCCAGCTCGCTGCCCGTCAGGTCGTCCATATTGACGTCGGCGCGCGCCGCGATTTTCTCGTATACCAGCGAGAAGTAGTCGGCGGCCGAGAATCCCAGCTCGGCCTTCACGCGGCTCAGAGCGATGGTTTTCTGCAGTTTGTTGGCGGCGCTGCCTCCGGACCACCCTGCGGCGGTGTACTTCTGGAGGACGTTGCGCTGCCCTTCCCAGAGCTGGATGGTTGTCGGGACGGGCATGTTGTAGAGGACCCTCACGCCCAGTTCGCCGGCCGAAGGGCCGCTCAGGATGGGACGGAAGAAGATGTTTTCGAGGTCGGAACCGGTGTACTGCTTGGCGTTTTCTAAGAAACTCATGGTTGAAATGATTTTGGTGGTTGTTCGAATGGTCGGGGAGCCTTTTTCTGTGGGACTCTCCCGGTTTTACATGTTGCGCAGACGTTTCGCGTCTTCGGAGTAGGCGCGTTGGTTGGCTGTCCGCACGAGGTCGCCGTAGGAGGGATCCTCGCGGGGCCGGGTTTGCGTGGGGACGACCCGCTGCTGCGCCTGACGCACCGCGGCGGCGGAGCGGCGGAGCAGCTCCCGCTCTTCTCCTTCGGTGTGGAGGACGTTGCGGTCCCGGTCCGCGGGCAGCTGCTCTCCGGCGCTGAGACCGATGCGGATGAGCAGGCGTTCCCAGCCGCGGGCGATGTTTCGCGTCAGCGAGGGGACGGGATGTCCCGCCGCATCGGTCACGACGTCGGCCAGACCGGCCGCGACGGTCTCTTCGGGCGACAGCCAGCGGCCGTTGCCGTTGTTTTCTGCCATCAGGGTTTCGAACTCGGCCGCCGGGCGTCCCGAACGGGCGGCATAGACTGCGGCGATGCGCGCGTCGGTCTGGCGCAGCAGGTCGAGTTTGCCGTTCAGCTCGGCGGCGTTGCCTTCGGTGGCGCAGACGGCCGTGTGTATCAGGTAGAGGGCGTTGGCCGATATTTCGCGGCAGCCGGGCGACGCGGCCTGCGCGATGATCGTCGCCGCCGAGGCTGTGTACCCGTAGCAGCGGGTCGTGATGTGTGCGCCGAGCGCCGTGAGCGCATCGTGGATCAGCAGCGCGTCGTTCACGTCACCGCCCGTCGAGCGGATGTTGACCACCACTTCGGACGCGTCGATTTCGGCGATGCGGCGCACGGCGTCGCGGAACTTTTCGTAGGTCGCCACGCGCGCTTCGGGCCGGTCGAACTGCCACTCTTCGGGCACGCCGATCGTGCCCTCGATGTCGATTTGGCAGACGCCGGCGTTGTTGTCGATTTGAATTTCCGATTTCATGTTTCAGGATTTGTACGAGTTGTAATAGTAGCTGCGGATTTTTTCGTAGGAGCAGCAGAACAGTTCGGCCGTGGCGTGCATGGCTTCGCACCGCGGCACGCCCTCTGCGCCCAGCCGTTCGATTTCGTTGCGTACGGCCCGCTGTTCGCAGACCCGCAGGTTGACCAGTCCCAGTTCGAACAGCCGTTCGACGGCCCGTTCGCCCTCCAGCCCGCCGAGTTCCCGCAGCAGGATCGCGGCCAGTCGTTTTTTGTGGCGGGTTGTCATGCGTCGGGGAGTTGGGTGAAGGTGCAGCGGACGGAGGCCGCCTGCGGGTCGTAATCTTCCACGGCACGGAGCGCTGCGCGGACCGTCCCTTCGCCCGTGTCGAGCAGGAACGCCGAACGCAGGTCGGGCGCTCCCGTTCCGGGCGTGAAAAGGCTTTCGAATTCGTGGGGCGCGAGCCGCAGCGAGAGGGTGATGCGCCGGCCTGCGGACTCTCGGCCCGTTTGCAGGTCATAATAACGGTGCAGGCCCCGCACGCCGTCGCGGTCCTCGAAGCAGAGCGTGAATCCTGCCGCCGCGCCGTCCCCCGCGAAATGGAACGCCGCGAGGGGATATTCCGCCTGCCCCGACGGAAATCCCCACCGCTCGCCGTCGGGCAGGGGGTGCATGCCCGCGAAGCGTACGATGCGCGGCGTGAAGTTGGTGCCGTCCTCCTGTACGTCGTCGCGGTCTCCGACCTGCATGATTACGGCCGAAGAGGCGTCGGAGTAACCTCCCGCGGTGCTGATCGTGGGGCAGAACAGCGGATTGGCCAGCGTCTTTTCGCCCTCCTTGGCCGCACGGGAGCCCGTCGTGACGCTCCATTGGCCGAAGGGGCTTTCAGCCTCGGCGTCGAAACGGGCCACGGCTCCGTCGCCCGCCAGATAGCGCCATGTGCGGCGTTCGTGGACTTCGGGGGCGATGTCCGCCAGCACCACGGGCTGCGAGAAGTCGGTTTTCGCCCGCCAGTCGGCCGCGGGACCTGCAGCGAAGAAATCGTCCGCCGGTTCGATCCGGACGGTTCTTGTCGCCTGCTCGGTGTGGAAGCGCAGGTTGAAGAGGTGTTGCAGCGCTTCGAGCAGTTCCGACTGCCGGATCCGGTGCCGGGCCACGTCGGCGAACGTGATCGCCGACCCGTATCCGGGCGCCGACGAGAAACGCGGCTGGAGCGAACATTCCTTGTGCAGGGTGAGCGACATGCCCTCCTCGGCCCCGTGGAAGTAAATCCGGTTGAAATATTTGGGTGACGAGGGCGAGAGCCGCTCGGCGGCGGTGCGCACCCGCAGTTCGACGGTGGTCTCTCCCCGCTCGGCGATATACCCGTCGTACAGCGCCCAATCCCCGGCGTACGGCTCCCAGCGGGTGCCGCTGCGGACCTGCAGCACGGGATTCGCCACGCTGCCCGCCGCGGGCGTGACGACCTGCGCCGTGCGGGCGGCGAATTCGCTCCAAAGCGTGTCCGCCGTTCCGTTCTTCGTGTAGTTCAGGCGGTATTGCCGCCCCTCGGCGTGGTCGAAGACGATCGCCGTGTAACTGTGGTTGGGTGCGATTTCGCCGCGGCGGTCTTCGTAGCGGTTGGCCAGCGTGAAACGCATGTCGGCGCCCGTGCCGAGGTAGACCGAATCGAACCCTTTGAGCCGCTGGCGGCTCTGGATCACGTGGTCGGTGGTGTACTTCAGGTAATACTCGAATCCCGCGCTCACCTCGGTCGTGGGCGTGAAGACGATATTGCCCCGGTCGAAACCGAAACAGCCGCCGTTGTTGCTCAGGCCGGGAACCGGTTCCCCGTCGGCGTCGGGGGTCTGGGGCGTGGCCGTCTCGACGATGTTCCCCACGGAGTTGAGCGCGGTATTCGGGTTGGCGGCCACGCGGCCCGAATAATCGGCCTTCGCCGTGGCGGACGACAGCCGCCGGGCGAAAAAGCCCATGCGGGCGGCAAGGGCCGCGGTGTCGCGCGAGGCGTATGCGCCGCTCATGTAGAGCGACCGGAACAGGTCCGACTCCATGAATCTGCTTTCGATGCGGTACCCCGCTTCGCCGAAGATCGTTTCGACGAGCGTCGCCACATGCAGGAACGGGTGGTAATCGTCCACCGTCAGGAGCCGCTGTGCGGGGAGCAGGTCCGTCGGGCTGTTTCGCTGCGGATATTCGTCGCGGCGGATCGGGAAGAACTTCACGGGCGAATCGTCCGTCCAGCCTGCGAGAATCGTCTCCGGAGTCAGGGCCGCCCGGAAATCGACGCCGAGGGCGTTGAACATCCGCCGTGCGGCGTTTTTGGCCCAGCCCGCGCCGCCGTCGCGGATTTCGATCCGGTACCCCTCGTCCGATGCGCTCAGCATCCGTACCGCTCCCTTCAGCATGACGGAACCTTCGGCCGTAAGTTCCGCCGTGTGCGGCGCCGCGTTGAACCGTTCGGCGGTATGCGGATCGCGGGCGAATCCGGCGAGCGCGTCGTTTCGGGGCGTTGCGGGGATGGTCAGCGTCAGCGAACGGCCTTCGCGGGCGGCTTCGACGTCGGCGAGGGCCGCGGCGTCGTACCCCGGTACGGCGATCCGCTCCGTTCCGAGGTCGCACGGCTTTCCGTCGATATTCAGTTCCATGGCATGCGGGTTTTGCGCTTGGGGCGGATTTCGATTTCGAGACAGCTCACCGCTGCGTGGCGGTGTACGACGGCCGCCGGGGTCGTTACGTCGATGGGCGTATATCCCCCGTCCTCCGCCAGCCATACTTCGGGCGAAGCCGTGATCTCGCCGAGGGCTTCGAGTACGGCCCGCGTCTCGTAAGCCGATACGAGCGTGGTCCGCCGTTCGGTGCGGGCCGCCGCCGTCAGGTGGCCGTCGGTCCCGTACGCCCGGTTCTTTACGGTCTCAGCCGTCACCGATTTTTCGATCGGAAAGGTGTAATGCTCGATGCTGCCCGCACTGCTGCGCCATGCGAGCCTGCGGCCGCCGGAAACGGTCGGGACGACCGTGTAGGAGACCGAACCGCATTTCCCGGCGTCCACGGTCAGCGTTTCGGCGTCCGGAAAGTCGCGGGTGTCGAGCCGGAAGACGAGCACTCCGCCGCTTTTCGTGCGGTAGCTCTCGGCGGTTGCGGAGTCCCCGGCCTGCGCCGTGACCGTTATCGTGCAGGCTTCGTCGCAGAGCAGCGTCAGTTCGTCGCTTTCGCCCGGCGAGATCGTGCGGACGGAGGGCATGGCCGTCAGCAGGGCGGGGGCCGCGACGATGTTGCGGCGGGGCAGGAACGTGCGTTCCGGGGAGACGGCTTTTTCGCCGTTTGACGGGGCCGTTTCTCCGGCCGGAGTCATGCCGGCCTCGACGACCGCCGCGATGCAGCGGCCCTCGGCGACGTGGAATCCGGTGCTCCCGGTCACGGGCGAGAAGCGGATGGCGCGGCGCAGGCAGGGCGCGGCGTCGAACGAGACCGACGCGCTTCCTGCGAAACGTCTTGCGCCGATCAGGTCTGCACTTCCGGTGTCGGTGATGCGCAGGTCGATCGTCCCCGCCGCCGCGGCCGTGACCGTGTAGCGAAGCTCTCCGCCGAGCGGGGCGTACTGTTGCGGAATTTGTGTGAATGTCATTGGATCGTGTTTTGAGAGATGTCGTTACGGCGGAGACGCGCCCCGCCGCCTTTTGCGGCTTTCTCGTGTGCGGACAGTGCCGTGCCCTGAGCCGGGCCGGGGCGGTGTCGCCGCAAGAGGCGGGGCGCTCCGAATCAGAAGAAGGTTACGATGCGCGCGGCGGCGGTCTGCGAGATTTCGCCGTGCGGCGTGAGTGCGAAGGCGCGGGGGCGGACCGAAAGCCCTTCGACGGCGAGAACCCGTTCGTCGAGCGAAAGCGCCGCGAAGATTTCGAGCAGCTGCTCCTCCATCCGGGCCAGCGCAGTGCGCCGCTCCGCGGGGGAGAGCCGTGCGCCGGAGCTTAACAGGTGGAGCGTCATGTTGTACGTCGCCCGGCCGTGGCCGCGTCCTTCGACGGCGTGCAGTTCGAGGGGCGCGAGCCATGCTGCCGGGTAGCTTCGCATGGTGTGGGCCATGCCGTCTTCGGGTCCCGTGTGGAAAGCGTAACCCTGCTGCGCCGCGAGCGCTTCCGCCGCACCTTCGAGATGGGTGCGATTCATTGTTGACAAGTGTTTGAAAGATTGTTGAAAAACGGTAATAACAATTCGTAAGGAGCTGACAAAGAATTTTGTCCCGTTGTTGATACCCCGTGCACGGTGCACCGTGCGGTGTGAATTGTGATGCAAATATACATCGGCGGATACCCCCTTGTCAAGAGGTCGGGGCACTTTTTCTAAATTTTATGGAAAAACTCCCGATTTTTGATTACCTTTGCCTTATCGAAACCAACAGTTTTATACCTTATGGATGATGGTCATAGTTCCACGTATAGCGGCTGTGTCGTATCTCAATACGATACCGTTCATCTATGGTATCGGGCACGAAGGTAACCTGCGTGCCGAACTGCTGTTGTCTCCCCCCGCCGTCTGCGCAAAGAATTTCGCCGAACACAAGGCCGACATCGCCTTGGTACCTGCCGCCACCGTGCCGTCGCTCGCCGACGCCGAGATCGTCACCGAATACTGCATCGGCGCCGCCGGTCCCGTGCGGACGGTCGTCCTGCTGAGCGGCGGGCCGATCGAAACGGTGCGCCGGGTCTTCCTCGACGCCCATTCGCTGACCTCGGTGCAGCTGGCCGGCTATCTGTTGGCCAAACACTGGAAGGTCTCTCCCGAATACTATACGTTGGAGGATTACGCGCAGCTGGACCGCGCCCTGCCGGGCGACGCCTTCCTGCTGATCGGCGACAAGGTTTTCGACTACGAGGGCCGCTTCGCCTATTCGTACGATCTGGCCGCCGAGTGGAAAAAAGCCACGCGTCTGCCCTTCGCCTTCGCCGTCTGGATCGCCCGCAAGGGTGTCGATCCCGATCTGACCGAAGGGTTGCAGCATGCGCTGACTTTCGGCATCGAACACACGTACGAGGCCGTCCTCGAATACGGCTTCGACCGCAAACCGTACGATGCGTACGGCTACCTCACGCAGAATATCGACTATATTTTCGACAATCAGAAGCATAAAGCGCTGCAAAAGTTCTGGAACTCCGGCATCAAGGTGTCTCCGAGGGCCAATCCCGGCTGAAGAGCTTAGCGGACGGTCGTCCGCCTCTCTGCCGAACAGGATTATGAACTTTAAGAAGGAGAGCGTTTTATGATTACGATTTACCTCAAGCAATACAACAAGATTATCCGCAATGCCGACACGAAGCTCTTCGACGAGCTGGGTTACGACGACATTTTGTGGATCGACATGCTTCTGCCCACGATCAAGGAGCAGAAGGCCGTCGAGAACTTCATGGAGATCAGCCTTCAGACCAAACAGCAGGTCGAGGAGATCGAATCGACTTCGAAATACTCCGAAGACGAGAATGCCATCATCTCCAACTCCAATTTCTTCGTGCCGACGGGCGACACGTTCATCGTGGAACCCGTGTCGTTCATCATTTCGAACGAGGGTGTGCTGGTTTCGGTGCGCAGTGCCGAATTCCGGACTTTCCGCGAGACGGAGAAGCGCCTGCAGATGAACTACCGCAACTATTCGACGGGTTATCACCTTTTCATTTCGCTCTTGGAGGTGCGCATCGACTTCGACGCCGACCTCGTGGAGCTGATCGCCAAGCAGGTCGCGGCGCTCTCGAAGGACATCAACTCCGAAGATTCGATCGACAAGGCCGTGCTGCACCGCATCAGCGCCCTGCAGGAGAGCACCATGTCGCTGCGCGAAAATATCTTCGACCGCCAGCGCGTGCTGTCGGGCATCCTGCGCTCCGAACGTTTCCCGAACGACATCTATCCGCGCTTGCAGCTGATGATCAAGGACGTGAACTCGCTGATCAACCATGCCGACTTCAGCTTCCAGCGTCTGGACTATATTCAGGACGCCGCGCTGGGTCTGATCAACATCGAGCAGAACGAGATCGTCAAGATCTTCTCCGTGGCGGCGGTGATCTTCATGCCCGCGACGCTTATCGCGTCGATCTACGGCATGAACTTCAAATTCATGCCCGAACTGGACTGGACCCTGACGCTCTCCAACGGCTGGAACATTCCGCTGGGCTATATCTTCGCCATCGGCCTGATGATCTTCTGTTCTGCGCTGACCATCTGGTACTTCAAGTACAAGAAGTGGCTCTGAAGACACGCCCGCTCTGCGGGCGTGCTCCTGCCTTTCCCGTTACTCCACCAGCCGCACGAAACAGGCGTCGCTTACGTCGCCGGCGCCCCAGTCCGATACCAGAAATGCGTTGTTGTTGAAACTGTTGAAGTCGAACGTGGAGACGTTTATATCCCACGCCGAAGTTCCTGAAGCCGACTGTTTATTGAGCCAGTAGATCGCTCCGAAATTGGTGTAAACGGTGTAGAGCATCGGGCGGTAATGAATGTCCGACGAGGTGTAGAGCGCACCTCGGTTGGCATAGCGCAGCACGCCGCGTTTGCCGCCCTCCTGCGTGCAGTTCTTACGCCGGCCGTATCCGGCGACTCCGGTTGGAAAGAAGAGGTTCGCACCCTCTCCGCCTGAATTCGTACTCCCTTTGGGGTTGTAGACGAAACATCCGCGCATGCCTTTGTTCTTGTTGCTGGCGTTGTAATAGGCGTAGCTGTAAATGTCTTTCACGTCGAAAGAGGTTTCGGTGGATTCGTCGTCGTAAAGTACGCCGTATGCGAACTGGCAGTTGAGTTGCAGGGCGTGGAAATCCTCGTATTCGGCTACATGGCAGTTGGGATTGCCGTTGATGGTCTGTTTGCGGTCGCTGAATCCTGCCGAAGCGCGGGGTTTGTTCGTGATCTGCGTTTTTCCCGCGACCTCTGTCCATGTCCCCTTTTTTTCGACTCCAAGGGAGCCAGATCGAACTCGGTCGTCGCATGGTCCTTGAAATTGTCGAACACGTTGTTGGTCGCGTCGATGGGCTGGTCGAAATTGCCGAAGCGGAACAGCGACCCCTCCTCGCGCGGCGACTTCGCTTCCGTGTCGTTGTAGCAAAGATTGAAACAGTGCCATTTGGCATCGCCCGCGATTTGGGCGGGAGCGTAGCCCTGACGGACGAAGATCCGGTGGTAGCAGGAGTAATTGTGGTAACGTATCAGAATGATCCCGTACCTGCATTGATCCGCGCCGATGGTGCCGTCCGGCTGGTAGGAGAACCGGATTTCGGACCCGGTGGCTCCTTTGGCCCGGCCTCCGAGCACGCCGTTGATCCTGATCCAGTCGCTGCCGGTCTCGATTTCAGCCTCCCACGGCCCCTCCGATTCGAACGGAGGGTATTGTGTGGCGGCCTCGTTCTTACGGTGTGTGAGCACCACGTTGAACGGTGTGTCGTTGTCGTGACGGCGGTAAATGCCTTTGGGATTGATGATGCGGCGGACTTGGAATATCGTCACGGTGTCCACCGTAGGTTCGGGATGCCCCTCCAGCTGGACGGTCAGTTTCACCTTCGCCGAGCGTCTGTATGAAAAATAGGGGTTGTTGCCCGAAAATCCGGTCGTACTCACCAGTTGCAATGCCCGCGTGTAGCACGGAATCTGCAAGACGGTCCTCTCTTTCGCCTCGTCGATCGTGACGATGTAGTCGCCGTTGTTCCCTCCGTCGATCGTGCCGCTTTTCGAAAGCTCGTACTCCCGGTATCCGCGGGGCGCCTGCCCTTTCTCTTGGGGAAGCAGCAGCGCTTCGCCGTACGCCTCCAGACTTTCTCCCGACAGGGCCGTTCCGAAGTCTTTCTGGAGCCAGTAGAAGTAGTTGTAGCCGCACCAAAAAGATTTGTCGCGTCCGATCCAGTTGATATGGGTCGCGGCCAGCGACAGAAATCCGTTCCACGGGCCGTCTTTGATCTTCGGGTGGTCGGGATCCGCATTGCCGACATTGCCCGCAGTGGGGTTTCCGCTCAGGGTGTAGACCTCGTCGCGGTAGTATTCGAACTCGTCGCCGGCTTGGTAAGGCCCCCAGTTGTTCTCCACGATTTCGGCTTTCAGATTTCCGACGGGTTTGCCTTTGATCTTCACCGGAAGCATCATCGAGTGGTCGTACAGATAGGAGATGTAATAGGGATTGGGGACGTAAATGCCGGGGTCCTCCTGATAGTCGATATGCCAGTCCACGTCGTTCGCGCTGCCTTGGAAACGCATCGTGAGCTTGTAGTGGAAATTGCGTTCCGCATTGTAGTCGTCGTCGGCATTCTTGCCGAGCATGAACCGGTAGAATATCGCGCCCTTTCCGGGGTTCTCCGCGGTGTTCGAGATGTAGAATCCCTCCACTTCGATATAGGTGCCGCAGGGCTTGCCGTCGCGGTATCCCGGATCGTCGGGGTCGTTGCCGTCCGGGAAGGATATGTGCTGGTTGTCGCCCGACACGTCCTGCCATTTGAGCTTGCCCTTTCCCTGCATGTTTTCGTAGAAGAAGAGCGACCGGGCGTCGTTGGCGTGCAGCTGCTCCTTGGATTGGGCGGTTCCTCCCAAGGGGTTGGAGCCTTTTGTCTGGCGCGGCCACTGGTTGAAATCGGTTCCCTGACCGTATTCGATCGTGTCGCCCGCGAACCATACGTCGTTGTCGGGGTCCTTGATGCGCTGTTCGTCGTTTGCGTCCAGCAGCGTGCAGGACCGGGGTATGTTGTGTATGCGCGCAGACTTGATGTAAATGTAGACGTTGTCGTAGAGATTCTTCGTGTCGAACGATATCGTGACCTTCGATGCCAGCCGGCGCAGCCATGCGTGGATCGTCGGCTTGGCCGAATTGATCGTCAGCAGCGGCGCTTCGCCCCGGACCGCCCCGGACTCCGGTTTGTTGGCCGTGAAGTAGCCGGACATCTGATCGTTGTCCCGCGTCAGTTCGGGGTCGGTCTCCCATGCCGGGGCGATCCGCCTGAAATCCTCCTCCAGAGCGATTTTTTCGGCATATCGGGTGCTTGCCGCGAGATCGCCCATGTTGGCCACGGCGTAGATCCGGTAACGTCCGTAGGGAATGTTGCACGTGAATTCGGCCCGCTGCGTGGTCTGTTCTGTCGGGCTTCCTTCCCGGTCGGGGTCCGAAATCTTCATCTGCTCCCGTGTCCGGTAGGCGTTTCCCGCGAGCGAGCCGTCTTCGTTGTACCATGCGATGAAGATATCTTCGATTTCGGCGATCTCGTCGCCATTGAGGCTGCGGGTTTTTCCGAGGGAGAGGTTCGAAAGGGCCTGAAAGGTCACGGCGAACGATACGCGGCTTTCGCCCTTGCCGATCGGTTCCGCCTCCGCGTCCAAGTCGTCGCGCATACAGGAACCGAATCCGAACAGCATGCCGCCCAGCAGCAGGTAGTATATCGCTTTGCTTTTCATCCGTTTCAGTCGTCTGTTTAGGGTAACAGTCCGAATCCGGGATCGAGTTCGACCAGCTCGTAGGGAAACACCTCTACGACGAGATCCGGTTCGGATGTCTTCGAAATCGAGAATTTGTAGTAATAGTTGCGCCGGATGTCGAACGGATCTCCGACGGCGCTGCCTTCTGGCGGCGCGTTGTAGTATTTGAATTCTACGGCATACTCCTTGCCGGGCGCCTCCTTGAATCGGACCCGCATTTCGGCTGCGTCGGCCGCTTTGCGGTTCGCGGTCCCTGCCGCGACGTTCCGGTATTCGGGGACGTAGGCGACGAAACGCCCGTCCGCCGTCCGGTCGAATGCGCGTGTTTTCGGGGCCTCGTCGTTCCTGCCGTCCGGCAGATGCACGGTGTCCGTGTAGTCGCCGGCGTAGTTTCCCTTGACGTAGTCGTCCTGCGAGTAGACCCCGCTCGGTGCGCAATATCCCGTTGCGTTGTAGCGGAGCAGTTCGACCTTTTCGAGCGTCCAGCCCGATGTCTTGCAGCTCACCTCCACCTTGGCCATGGCGCGCAGCAGGTGGACCGTTCCCAGATGGGTCAGCATTCCCGGTGTGAACGTCATCTCCTCGCAGCTTTTTACGCCGTACATCGGAATCAGCCGTTCGCGGGACAGTGCGAACGGTGCGGAGAACGTGTAACGGCTGCTTTCCGCCGTGCAAAGCTCCTCGATCGTCGTCTCTCCCGCCGTCATTTTTCCGGGGTAGGAGAGCCAGTTCGCCAATGCGACGACCTTGAAATTCGCGGGCGGCATCTTGTCCGTTTTCCCGACCACTTCATACGTTTTCGACCGGTCGGGATCCTCTCCTTCGGGGATAAGCTCCACGGTCTGGAACGCGGAGAGGTATCGGTTCTGCGCATCGAAAAAGAAGAATCTGTAATTCCCGTTTTCGAGGTCGATCCCGTTCTCGAATTCGCTCTGCGTGCCGTCGTCGTACGAGCCTTCCGGCGTTCCGCCCGCCCGCGTGCCGTTCGTGCTGCCGAGCGCGATGCGGAAGCTTACCCGCACGTCGTCCGGCCGCTCCGTGCCGGTTCCGGGGACCGGCTCTTCATGTCCGGTCCGGCGGCACGACACGAGCGTCGCGCCGGCGAGCGTCGCGAGACAGATGAAAATGCGTATGATTCCGTTCGGTGACATGTGCGTAAATTGTCAGATTCCCGTATTCTGCCAAACCATTTTCCACGAATGGATGTTGATGCTCATGCTGATCCAGCGCATTCCCTCTCCCAGCACGCATACGATGTTGTATTCGTCCATGCGGTCGAGGAATTCCTGATCGTCCATGTCCCGGCGGTATTCGCCTTTGACCAGCAGGGCGTAGTCCACCAGCGGAATGCTGAGCACGGTCTTTCCTGTGTCGTTGTCGCGCACCGTCAGTCTCATCTTGCGCTCCTCCGGCAGTTCCTCCGGCTGTAGTTGCGGCGGATTCGTTCCGGTTTCCGACCGGACCGTCGCGCTCTTGTCGCGCACCATTAGCCGTGCGGTGGTCAGCTCTGCGATAACGGCATTGACCGACGTCACGGCGTCGGGGAGGTCGGGAAGCGCCGTTCCGGCCGTCGCGGACTGCTTGTGCCACGCATGATAGGTCACCGGTTCGTCCGGCAGCAGCTGGTTGTCCCAGTCCATCCGGCCGTTTTCGGCGGTGATCCGGAACGAGAAACGCTTCTCGTCGAGCCGCTCTCCCGACGTCTGCTGCAATACGACGCGAACGTTGTTGGTGTTCTTCACGAGCGGGACGACGTAGGTATAGATGCCCTCCGTGTCGCCGAAGGTCTGATTCGGCAGATAGCCGTGGTAGAGCCTGTCGTGGTCTTCGCGGATGTGCCCCGTCCCGTCGGTTCCGGATTCGCGCATCAGCGTGCAGGTCAGCTCCTTCCTGGATGCCGATTCCGGGATCCTGAACGAACCTTTGTCCGTCGATCCGCACCATGCCAGCAGGTCGTAGGTTCCCGGAGCGACGTCCACCTCCATGGCGTATCCCTCTTTGCCGAGGGCTTCGCCGCTTTCCGTGCGCTGCCAGACCACCCTGCCGCCGCCGTCGAGCAGATAGAGCGTTACCGACTCGACCTCGCGGGCGAATGCGTCGGCGAATTTGAGGTTCATGTCGTAGCGGAACTTCACCCGGTAATTTACCGAACAGTCGCCCTCGCCGTCGTAGATCACGCTGTCGCAGCCCAGCAGCGTCAGGGCGCAGACGATCGCCGCGAGCGTCCTTTTGCCTATTGCGTATATGTAAGACGATGTGCCCATCTCTGTCACTCTGTTTAGTTCATCGGGTCCGGACCGGGGCAGCCCCTTCCGCGAAGGGGCTGCCGGAAACTACAGATTTACGTTCTGGTTGACGATCTTCCATGAGAGGATATTGATCCGGGCGCCTACGTAATAGGTATCCTTTTCGTCGTTCTTTCCGGGAACGATCTCCTCTTCGGGGTCGAAGATACCTTTGCCGATCTTCGTGAGACTGTTGACGGTCACCACATAGTGATGGTTGCGGACGATGCCGTACTTGGCGACGGGGATCACCCGTTTGTTTTCGGCGTCGGTGGTCGTCGCGGCGTTGTTCAGGTGCTCGATCGGGATGTTGTAGTACATCAGGCCGTCCTTGTAGCCGATCGCCTCGTTGTAGGCGTTGAAATCCTTCATGTTCTTCTCGACCTCGCCGAGCTCGGTATCAGTGGCCGGGGCATACGTCTCGCCCGATTTTCTGTACAGCGAGGTGCCTGCGGCGAGCGGTTTCAGTTTCAGGTATACCTTTCCGTCGCGGTCGTTGGCCAGCTCGACGCAGTTGTGATCTATCTGCACGTATTTTCCGGTCGCCTCGTCTTCCAGACAGTACAGGTTCAGCTTGTTGCCTTTCTGAAGCGTGTTGAGCACGTAGTTCAGGTAGTCGTTGCGTTTGTAGAGCGTTCCGTTGTAGCGTATCATCTCCAGCGGCTGTTCGTTCTCGTCGAGGATCTGCGCTTTGAGCAGGATGCTCGTCACGGCCGAGTGGAGATACTCCGATACGATTTCCGACGTGTTGGAGTTCTCGGCGCAGTAGGCGGACTGCCCGAATTGTTTGGTAAGGTTGTCGGCGTTGATGTAGTTCAGGTATTCGGCGATTGCGGCTTCTGCCGAAACGTCGGGATATTTGCCGTCCTGTTTGCCGTAGTTGTAGGATTTTCCCCAGTAGCTGCGGAACCTGACCGCATCGTTCCAAACGAATCCGAGGTCCGCATCCGACCATGCGGTTTCGATGTTCTTGACGATGTAGGAGTCCTTGGCGGTGGCGTTCAGCCCCCATCCGAGGAATCGGACGTAGATGTCGGCCGCTCCGGTCTGCGTTCCCTGCTCCTGTTGGTTGGGGTCTCCGGCGACAGTCACCTTGACCTTGTAGATTCCGGGTTTCCCATCGACCGGAACGAGCTTATCGTTGTCCACGCGCAGGGTGACTTTCGCCGCCAGACGCTCCACGTAGATGTCTACGGGCGTTGCGTTCTGCGCCTCGTCCAGCTCCTTCTTGAAGTCCGATTCGCTCACCTCTGTCACGAAGTAGGGAACCGCCGCCGACGTGCGGCCGTAGCTGGTGGTGCTCATGGTGAAGTGCGACCCGTTGTAGATGCTGCCTGCAAGCAGTGTCTTCATCTCGTCCAGCGTGTTTGCCGGCTCGAAATCCTCCGGCGTGTTGAGCACCGTGACCAAGTGTTTCGGGTGGTTGGTTTCGGTCAGGCCCTTCAGCACGATGACCGATTTTCCGAAGAATTCGATGTTGCCCGCGGGGTTGTCCTCATTCTCCGTGCCGCTGTCCCAGACGTTTGCACGGGCGATGAATATGCCGTTCGTATCGTAGAAGAAGAAGTCGGCGTTGACCACTTCGTGCTCGGTCGCGTCGCCGTATTCCAAGTCGCCTCCGGTCGCGCGCGTGGAGTTCGCGTCGGTGATGTTGACTCTCAGATAGGCTTTCCCGTCGAATGATCCGGGCTTGTTGCTGTTTTCGGGCTCTTGGTCCGAACAAGCGCAGAATGCTCCGCAAACGAGTATCCCGCAAAGGATGTTTTTCAGTTTCATAGGAGATGTGATTGAAGTTTTATTTTTTGTTCCGTTTTTGCAACTGTTCCAAAGCCTCTCCGGCCTCGCGTATGCCGGCCTTCTCGGCTTCCTGCAGATAGCCGGCGGCCGTTTCGTACTCCTCCGTGAGCATGGCGTATGCGCCCCGCGCATAGAGGGCTTCGGGCGACTCCCCGGCTTTTCGCAGGTAGTGTTCCGCGTTTTTCAGATCGCCTTTCTGCATGGCTGTGTTCGCCGCGTTGAGGTTCGCCGCCGTATCTTCGGGATACATGCGTACGGCCGTTTCGAATATTTCGTTGAATTCGTCCGAACCGGGGCTGCAGGCTTGTGCGGCCAAGTAGAATTCGTTGAGACTCAGTTTTTGCGGCTGCGTGAGCATGATGTGCCGGATCTCCTGCGCGTCGCTGAACGTGCGGATGGTGTACGTGATCCGGTAGTCCGTATGGCGCAGCGCGGGATAGCAGTTTTTCAGCAGGAAATCGTACTCTTCGGGATAGGAGCGTTTGATTTTCGCCTCCTTGGCGTCGGGTTCGAGCGAACTGTCGATCAGGGCGAGTATCTCCGCGCGGTGCGTCAGGTTCGAGCGTTCGACATAGCTGCGCAGTCCGGCCCAGTCCTCCGGTTCGTAATCGGTTTCGATGACCCCCTCATCGAAGCGGTAGAGTTGTCCGATATGTTTTTTCAGCGCTTCGGTACGGCCTATGGCCAGCATGCGGTTGTGCGTCCACGGACTTTCGGGCGATGCGTAGCCTTTGAGCCATACCGATGTGATCGTCACGTCCCGGTCGTTCCGCACCGAATCGATGGTGGCCTCTATCCTGCCCAGTTCGGCCGTGTTGCGGCGGTAGTCGTGATAGATGACGGTCTTGTTCACCGGGAAGTCTATGAACGCGGACCCGCTCAGCGAGCGGCTTTTGACGGCCTCGGCCGTCGGCCGGACGTAGACAGGCCGGGGAGTGTAGGGGACGGGTTCCTCGAAGTGCCCCAGCAGGCCCTGCCGGGCGGCGAGCACCGTGTTGCAGCAGCCGTAGTCGCGGCGGGAGAGCCGGAGCGCGGCGCCGTTCATCCATCCGTCGTATGGCACGATGACGTGATAGGCTACCCGTTCGGGTTTTCGGCGGCCTTGAAACTTGTCTCGCCGTCGCCCGACAGCATGCTTGCGCCGTTTCTTACATAATAATAGTAGCGGCGCCGGCCGTAGATGCCGACGGCGGGCAGGTCGGCCGAATCGGCTCCGTTCACGAGCCGGGGAGTCAGAAGTACGGCGCGGTTCGCCTCTACCTCCAGCCGGGAGAGTTCGACATCCATCTCCACGACCAGATATTCGCCGTTCCAATCCATCTTCAGGTTTCCGACCGTGACCCCGTCTATCTCTTGGGCGTGCGGCAGCGGACTCGTTCCCAGCAGCAGCGACAGGAAAAAAATCGTTCGTTTCATTGCAGCGAGCATTTAGAATACGTAAACCAGATTGACGGCCGCTTTGGTCGGCCCCACGTAATGATGCGGTTTGTCCTTCTCGACTCTCTTTCCGCAGCCTACGCATCGGAAGCTGTCATATTGCGTGTAGGCGTATCCCACGCCTATTTCGGCTTCGAGGTTCCAGTGCCTGCCGAGTATCCAAGCGTATCCGTAGGCGACGCCGGCGCCTATGAACCAGCCCTGATAGCGGTAGTCCGAAAGTTTCGAGAGATCGGAACCCAAGAACGAGATTCCGTTTTTCACGCCTCCGATGTTGTACTGCCCTCCGTGTGCGTGGAAACCTATGAAATGTCCTGCGAAACGGTCGCAGAACCATAACCGCGCTTCGGGGCGCACGAGCCAGTGCTTCCAGCGGCGTCCGTGCGACAGCGTCCATGCGTTGAAATCGCCCGTGATGTCCAGTGTCCATTTCGGCGCCAGTCCGGTTTCCACACCGAGGTTTATGTTCATGAAAGCATCGGACAGTACGTTTGTTTTCAAAGCTACGCTCTGCCCCCGGACGTTCCAGCCCCAGAGCGATGCGCATAACAAAAGAAAGATTCTGAATTTCATGGCCGTATCTTCGATCAGGTTCGTCGGTATGTATGTATACGGATCATCCTCAAACGAACGCTCCCGGACCGTATTCTTTCGGATACGTGCCGGGTTTCGGAACTCGGACAACTGCGTATACAAGGTTGTTCCATCGGGCAATTCTTCGATATGCCGTTTCATTCGAGATGAGTATCCGGCTGATATTCGGCAAATTCCCCCCCCCTCGCAGCTCCACAAGGCGGGTGTTACATGTAGTGGGTTGTACAAAAAGAAAGTGTGGAGCTGTTTTCGTTCATCTACAAAGAGGTTCTGACAAAACCCAGAATCGAATAAACGAATGCTTTACCCCACACTTGAATAGATACGAAAATTGCGGCGCAAAATTGTTTTGGCCGAATCTATCTAAACAAGAAAATGAGTGCTGTTCATTGCCCCGATTCACGTTGAAACTGTCAGATTTCTTTGTAAGGACAGAGTGAAAAACACTTTCCGTATGTCTGTCGGTTTGCGACAGGACAAAATTAGAAAATAATTTTCGGATTGAACAACACTCATTATGGAAATTTCATGCAAATTTCCATAAAAAAGTATTTTTTCTGTAAGAATAAAAGATATTGATTCACAATTTTATTTATATCATTTTGGGTGGAAAAATACGCTGTTCGGTCCGATTGTCAGGGGCTTTGTCCGGCTTCCGGGACGTTTTTATCTTGCCTTGCCGAAAGAAACGGCATTATGCGGGGTTTCCGGCTAAAATTTGTATCTTTGTCGGGCGCAAAGCCCGGCGTGCAATATCTTTGTCGACTGCAAATCGTCTGCCATGCTCGAAAAATTGGCCAAACAAACCGCCGTCTACGGCATCAGCACCATTGTGGTGAGGTTTCTGAGCTATCTGCTCACGCCTTACTATACCCGTATTTTCGGGCAGGAGACCTATGGTATCGTCACGGACATCTATGCCCTCATTCCGCTGGCGCTTACGCTGCTGACGATGGGCATGGAGTCGAGCTACTTCCGTTTTTCGGCCAAGGCCGAGGAGGCCGGGGGCGACGTTCGGGCCGCCAAACGCAGGCTTTTCGCCACGACGTGGGGCGTTACATCGCTCGCCGCCGTGGTGTTCTTCGTGCTTGTCGCTTCGTTCCGCAACGGCGTCGCAGGACTGATGGGCGAGGCTTATGCCGCACATCCCGAATATGTGGTCTGGGTGGGGCTTATCATCCTCTTCGACGTCTGGGCCTGCATCCCCTTCTCGCGGCTGCGCGAGCAGGGACGGGCGCTGCTGTTCGTCGGCATCAAGGCGCTGAACGTGGTGATGAACGTAGCGCTGGCCGTCGCTTTCGGCGTCGCCGGGCTTTTCGCTACGGAATTCGGCGTCGGTTGGGTCTTCGTCGCCAACCTGATCGCCAGCGTCGTGACGTGGCTGGTCATCCTCGCCACCGTGGACCGCACCGTGCCCAAGATCAACTGGGCGCTGCTGGCCGCGGTCTTCGCCTATTCGCTGCCGCTGCTGGTCGGCGGACTGGCGGGCACGGCCAACGAATTCATCGACCGGCAGCTGATCAAATACCTCGTGCCCGAAGGAGCCATGGCGCAGGTAGGTATCTACGGCGCCATTACGAAGATCGCCGTGGTGATGATGCTCTTTTACCAGATGTACCGCCTGGCCGCCGAACCGTTCTTCCTCTCGAACTTCAAGAAGTCGGATTTCGTCGAGATGAACGCCGCGGCGCTGAAATACTACGTCATGGCCTCGATGGTAATCTTTCTGGGCATTGCGCTCTTCCGCGACGTGTTCGCGCTG